>WLWD01005861.1_pt1 | contig 198184 bp, 127 predicted proteins | sample 6712731 | NCBI WGS metagenome assembly WLWD01 (sample SAMN12718690, study PRJNA576275) | sponge metagenome | isolation source: marine sponge | host: Mycale hentscheli | place: New Zealand: South Island, Marlborough, Capsize Point | collected 2014-11-01
GTCACAGTGTGGCCAGGGCACAGTCACAGTGTGGCCAGGGCACCGTCACAGTGTGGCCAGGGCACCGTCACAGTGTGGCCAGGGCACCGTCACAGTGTGGCCAGGGCACCGTCACAGTGTGGCCAGGGCACCATCACAGTGTGGCCAGGGCACAGTCACAGTGTGGCCAGGGCACCGTCACAGTGTGACCAGGCCACCGTCACAGTGTGGCCAGGGCACCGTCACAGTGTGGCCAGGGCACCGTCACAGTGTGGCCAGGGCACCGTCACAGTGTGGCCAGGGCACCGTCACAGTGTGGCCAGGGCACCGTCACAGTGTGGCCAGGGCACCGTCACAGTGTGGCCAGGGCACCGTCACAGTGTGGGTGAATCTTTGAGTGAGTAGTTTTTTCAAGTGTGCAAGAAAGACTTGATGTAGCTAATACATTCCGTAGATGTTAGATAAAGCATTAGTTACTTTAAGTTTGTGTCTTAAGACTTTAAACCCCCTCTCCCCTGTACAAAATCCTAGATCCACCATGTGGGGATTGTGACATGGCTGTTATTTATTATGTTTTTCTTTCAGGCATACAGATTGAGTCCAGTTCTGTTAAGCAAGGATCATGTTTGGCTCCTCCCTAACTACTACTCCCCAATATGGTGGCAAATAGACCATACCTCTTTGAGTATGTTACCAGGAGACCAGGCATGTACCAACAGTGAGATGGAAGACATCTTGAGTAACATGTACTTACTAGTTCTTGACTCGCTCTACTATAATGTGATAAAAAGTGGAGTGGTAACACCACAAGAAGGCACATATAGTCTGGTAAGGGATGAATTATCTTAAAAGCCTCCAGCTAATTACACTCAACAAAAATGTCAGATTATATTATAAAAGGCAAACCTTTAATTATCATTTTATAGAAATTATTTCTATAAAGTTGGCACTTAGTATTGCTAAATTCGTTACTTTTCTGGGCCTAGGAAGCGATGTATAGCTGATAAGCCGTATTTACTTATATTTTAGCTTCATAGTAGTGGCAGTGTAAAAAGTGAACCCTGGATTTTCAAGTTCTTATTACATTTATATAGCTAGCTAGCTACAATATTTTTATATGTATAGATATGAAACATTGATACAAAGGCAGTGGTCTACTATTTGAAGAAGCTGTTGGCTCCTTTCATTCCTGAGTGCTAGCATTATACAAGTTTTGATATTAGGAACAGACTGTTGGAGATCTGGTAGGTGATGTGATGGAGCGTGCTAGAATGTTGAGTCCTGGCCTGCAGCTATCTACCACTTTCCTGAGGCAGTCTCAGTGGGCAGCTGCATATGACTCAGTCTGGGCGCTGGTGTTGGCCTATCATAGGATCCTGAGGGACACGAAGAACGTCACATTGTATAACCTTCGTCAGGAGGTTGCAGCACTTGCACTTAGGGGATTGGCGGTGAGTGGTTTTTAGATTGTAAAGATATGCTTTGATTTGACTCTTTATAACACTTAAAAAAAACTCCAAGCAATAGTCATAAATACAATTATTGAAAGAATGTAAATTTTGTTCTATCATTCAAGTAGTCACAATGTACAACATAATGTTCATTCATTTATTGGCACTGCTGTGTCCCATTGACTATGGAGGAACTAAAGTCCCATTTACAAATACACACGTAGAGATCGTTTAAGATGTCCATAAGTCAACACTTACATTCGCTAATTGCCTAATTTGTTAATTTTGTTGTTGTTGTTTTTTCTTGGCATGCAACAGAAAGATCATAATTTTGGGAGCACAGAAGGCCAAGATTTTTCTGCAATGGCATTTGTTGGCCAGTATATAGGTACGTATAACATATTGTGTGTTGGATCTTACCGATTCCATTTACCTTGAGGGAAAGTTATATGAGTACATTCAGTCTATTTATGAAAATTTTCATATGTAGCACCATATAGCTAGTGCACCTAGGGCATTTAATAAGTTTATTAAAGAACATTATTTGCTGCAGAAATAATGTATTCATTATGATCACAAAACTATAGCTTACATTCTCTTGATGACCCACTGACTTTACTCGACCAAGTATGTAGCTCAGACTATACGATAACGAGTGACTAGGTTGACTTGTGATCACCTTACTTTATTCAGAAAAAGAAATACAGCGGCTAAAATATTCAGTCAATTGGTCTAGTAGATGTGGTATAATATTGTCAAATGACAATTTGTCAACTATGTATAGATTGCCTTATCTTGCAATACATTTATAATTCGTGACTTTTTATGTAACAATCTTTTCTCTCTATCATATGATACATCGACGTTCAGTCATAATCAAATATATTGCATAAAAATTGTCGTTTAAAATTGGGTGTGGCTACATAATTAGTAGTGGGTGTGGCTATGATCCTCTGAAGCAACTGAACATATGCTATTGTGTTTATTGTGTATGTATGTTTTGTGTGGGTATGTTCACAGATGGTGTTTTACAGCCAGTAATACTCATCAATTCATCTGGATGTATAAATATAACTGGGAATATCTCTCTCCCAGGATATCACAGATATGCCAGCGGCTTCAAATGGGAAGGTATAATATGTACAGACTATATATGTAAGCAGTATTGTCTTGCCAGTTTCTTTGAACTATTGGAATGGAAATTAAGTAGGGGTGCCATTTCTGTTGCTTTAGTATATGGGCTGTGGTTGTATCTATTGTTTCATTGTGTAGAGTGTGGTTTCATCCATTGTGCTATTGAGTTAAAAGTATGGTTCTATCTGGTTGTGGGGTGTGGTTTACCTGATTGTTTTATTGTGTAGGGGGTGTGGTTCCATCTGATGGCATCACTGTAGTGAATAGTGTGATTCCACTCTCCATGCTTCTATCAGCCGTGCTTCTCATTGTTATAGCAACTGGCCTCTGTATGGCCATGGTAATTGCTATGGCAATCTTCTGGAACAACAAGTGAGGGGAAAGAACATAAACATCTACTTTTTTCCTCCCGTTTATTAGCAGCTACCAAAATTTTCTATGCTCCTTATAATCCTAAACTGCTGGGATGGTGGGAAACCCTATAAATCCTTCATATACAATAGAGAGTCAAAACTGTAAATGTGCTGAGTCATCTATTCCTATGCTTATCTATAAGTTGCTTTAGTGTTTTTTTTTTATTCAGACATATCAAGTCTACCAGTCCGAAATACATGCTCTTGGCCATGTTCTCAAGTATGACTGTCCTGCCCTCTGGCATTCTGTATGGACTCAGTTTCTCTTCAAAAGAGTACAAATTTGAAGATGGCTGGAAGCAGTTTATATGCATTGTAAGTGTCAAGAGCCAACCTTATATATCTTATTATTAGGTTTATTTCTTAGTGGGAGAGATGAGGGGCTTCTTCTCCTCAATTCAGTATCCAGTATTGCTAAGGTTTATGTGTACAAGACATCTTTACCACTGCAAATTTTGTACTCAATACTAATTCTTGTTAAAAAAGTATCCATGTAATAATACACTTGTGTGTCAGTAATGACGACCATGACTGTGTGTATACTCAAGAACAATTTATTTATTAGCTGAGCTGGGTTGGTTAAGAGTCACCACAGATTGAATGGGTAAAGCATAGTCACCTTTCAGTGGGAGGCAATTTAAGAAAATGGCCACTATTTTGTGGCTAAAAGCAGGTGAAATCCACAAGGAAGCCAAAAGGGAAAGGCAATAGATTTACAAAGCCCAAGTCCATAATCGATATAAGGACAGAGAGACCGAGAACAGGAGAGATAGACAAAAGAAAGAACTGAAGAAAGGAAAGGAGGAGAATAAGAAGAGCTGGGATGGCTCAGGAAGAAAGAGAGTGATGAGCATTTTGTGTAGCTAGTTACAGAGTTAAAAGTGAACTGGGGATAATAATAATGGATAAAAAAATACTTTATGCTACTGCGTTCCTACAAAAGAGCCATTGTTTGGTGAGATTGGTTGCTAGGTTAAGCAAATATATAAAAAGTAAGAGTTACTCTGTAACTGAAGCACCAAAGGTATGAACCCTCAGTGCTACTAAGCTATTACAAAATTATGTCAGACCAAAAGAATAACTTTTGGCTATTCTGATCAGGTCAGGCATCAATACCTTTTAAGCAATGAAAACAGTAGATGTAAATGTAGTCTTCATAAGAGAAGCTAAACAGGCCAGAGACACTCATTGGTATATATTTTCAAGTTGAAACTTAACTTCCAGCACTCCATTAACTTCCTGGCATAAAGCCATCAAAACTATTACAGGGCAGCAAGAAATTATTTCACGTAATAACGACTTGATGCCTACGCAGAGCTGACAGCTTCACATTTTCTTAAAAATCTGCCCGAAAAAAAAGAAAAAAGTAGCACAATAAAAGTCTTAAATCATCGTTCTGAGTAAGTTCATGCCTAAATCAACGGTTAATTGTCGGTAATCTCCAAAATCAGAGCGTGACAGACAGACAAACAGACAGGATGACTACTATAACCCTCTCAAGCATGGTTAATAAAATAAATGAAATGAAAACACTAAGACAAAGCTACTATATAAATACATGATTTAGTTTACATAAAGTTAATGTTTCAGCCCCTATTTATTGACAAGGGTGATATCTTTTAGTAGTTTTATTTTGAAAGACAAGTGCCATTGACCAGTAAAACTTTAGCATCTCATCTCAATTTTGCTGAGGACTGGCAGCTCCTATCACAATTTAGTTATTCTTACTGCTCTAATTACCAGTAGCTACAAAAAAAGCAGTTGACAATTTTTTCTGAAGATAAAACAAACAAACAAAAAAAATAAAAAAAGCTTAATATGAATTTGTGGTGTAGCATGTGTGCATAGTATTCATGTGTATGTGTGTGTTTATGTGTGATGTGTGTGTGTAGGTTGAGTATCCATTGTTCAGCGTGGGACAGCAGATAGCTGTTGCAATCTTTGTGGCTAAAAGCTGGAGGGTATATAGGATATTCTATAATTCTCAACAAAGCAGCGAGGTTTGCTATGTTTATGTGTTGACTGTCTTACTTGATTTTAAATATACTTAATTATCTTTAGGTATCTGGCATAGGACCTGGTCATTTGAATGCTCTGATAAGTACTATTTCATTCTTGTATATTTTACTACTTGTACTGTGGCTGGCCATTGATAGACCTATACCAAGTGAAGCTATTCTTTCAGTGAGTGATTGGTATTTGGAATAAAACAGGAGAATATATTTTAGACTTGATCTTTGAAATAGTATGGTATAATAAATTGCAGCTAGTGCTGCTAGCTTACAAAGTGGTTGCTATACTTCTAGGCATAGCTTATATTATACTTTGACAGATACTAATAATAATACATGCAAATATACTTGGTGATTTGAAGAAGCAATTTACTGAACAAGAAATGGTGCATCTTCAGTTGAATTAGTGTTTTGTTTGTGATTTATTAAAGGACTTACTCTGTTAGTCAATTATGAACACAGAGGAGCATCTTAGTTACATCAAACTAGTGCACTTGACCTTCAGTGTACCAGTTGTCTCGGTTTTAACTAGAATCATGCATATATATTTTTGTGATGCCATCTAATATATCCCATAATAAAAATTTGCTTCAATCTGGTGTAGTTTATTCCAGCTGCGGAGTAAAGACTCATTTCAAAGCCTATCTTAACTTTTACTTGGTTTTGTCAACCACAGTAGAACTATGTCGTGTGATCTCTAAATTCTTGTGCCTGCCAGTGGTCACATTAACTGAACTAAAATGAGTACCACATGTTTTTATGTAATGGAGTGAATATGAAAGAGATGTGTTTTTACAGCTGTCTCCATCAGTTGATCTCCGACTGTCTCACTGCTTCAATCACTCAACTTTCTTTTCCAACTGGAAGATTGCTCTCGTGATGTATACTATCATTACATTGCTGTTGCTAGGATACCTTAGCTTCAAAAACACCAAGATTAAGGACCTCAGATTTCAAGAGGAAGGTCAGAGCAGTGCTAGACTGGCAGTGGCCATTATAGTCTCCTACTTGGTCTTGGCTATCCTGGTGGTTACTAGTCTTGATCCTCAGCATCAATGGCTGCCTAGGCATGTTCAGATGTTTTGGTCTCTCACTACATACTCTACTCTTTCTCCGCTTGTCTTCTTTGGAGTCATATTCATTCCTAAGGTAGGTTGCTAGCAAAGTTTAATTCACAAACACACTCACTCTCACAATTTTTAACATGTTCGTGTATCATCATTGGCTCATAATAATGTTGCTTAAAATGACTCCTTTGAAATCGTATAATGGTTGATTTACCTTCTTGAATTTTCATTTTTGGAAGTAACATGCCTTTTCAACACCACTTTGTTGAATATTCAATCATCATACTGATTTAATTTAAAATTTGTTCTGATCATTTAAGTTTATGCAGCGTAACTTAACTTATTTTAATATTTGTAGTATGCTAGAATATACAGAGATCATAGGACCAGGAAGAAAGAGAAAGGAGACATGTCCTACATTACAGACATGATGTTGAGGGAGAGAGAAATGTTAAGAAATGACCTCTGCAAGGTAATTAAAGAGTTTCTTAGATTACTGATTCTGCTGGTAAAATGAGAAATTATAATGTTTCTTATGGTCAGCATTTAGCTATACTAAATTTTATGTCATATTTCCTACAGAAAAATGAGCGAATTGAGTTCTTGAGGTCAAGAAGTTCGTCACTATTGATTCAATAGCCTCATAGTGTTTTTTTTCCTAGTATGTCAGCTCATCATCCTCCCGTCTCCATCAGTTATTATAACAATCAGTATTGTTTGATGTCACTTAAAGTAAATAAAGTTATTTTCCAAATTTTAGTTTCATTTAGAGAATACTTTTTAACCTTAATTACCCAAGCAACAGGATTTTTTAAAAAAAATATCTGTATAATCCCATGATGTAGCTATCTCATGGTACTGCCTATGGTAATTAGAGAATTAACTGTACTGTGTAACAAACACATGTGGTAAGGTAACAAACACCCTAACACATTTCCTTGACAAACACATTTCCTTGACAAACACATCGAGTTACTTGAAAGAGTGCCTTGCTTTCTTGCCAATCATATATTTCATAAAAAAGAAATGTTGCAAGGAAACTCGGCACAAATGGCACTTTTCTTTACGGCGGATTTTGTTGATAACAGGACAAGTTTTATCAGTAGAGAAGCATCACATAGCTAGCGGTCATTGTAAAGGGTTAATTATTTAATTTGCAGTTAGTAGTACATTACAAACAACTTTGATTGTCCTCATTTCCACATCATTTCCACATCATTGACAGGTGCCCTGCCATGCATTGCACATCTGCAGCAATCAAATTAGATTATTCGAATTAAGTTGAAAGAATGGCAAAAATCTGTCGAGTAATTTCTTCTCTGTCATTGTCTTAGCCAAAAGCTTCGGCCGTTCCACACAATGACTCAGTTCCCAGTCATTTGTGAGGTATTTAGGACTACAACAAATACCCATTCATACTTGGGTAAATAATGGACAATGGCTGATTGAGAACCTCCTGCTTTATTCTGCTCAATTCTCTGACGTGTAAATAGCAACAGTTTGTTTTAGATTCGTTGAGCTCATAGAGCATAACCATGTGCTTTGAGCAAGTTTCATAATAGGTCAATGTTGCTGAGAAGTACTCTTGCCTTCAGCATTGCAGTCGCAACCTTTTACTTGAGTAGAGTCAAGTAAGCCATCACCAACTAACCAGGTTCAACTGTCATACACATGTAGGGGTTTCTGAATTCCAGACTCTTCTTTACCCACCAATGCAAGTTGGACCTTTGATATGATACTCAATAGAACCTTTTTCAAAGCCAACTTTTCCCTACATGCATGCATGACCAAATAATACTTCTTACAATAAACTTGTCAGTTGGATACAATTTCACTCGCTTGTAGAGACTCATTCAGATTCCACTTCTCTTCTCCTTACTCGTCTGAACACGTTTAGGACGAGGATTTTACCTCAGATGTCTCTTTCTGGATAAGTTAGCAGGAGTTGGAGATCATAGGTGATCCAGCGAGGAAATGGCAGTGGGAGAACCAGGTTATATAAGTTGATTGATCCATGCTTTCTTTGGTATCATCTCTGTCAATACAAGACTCCTTATTACTTGATTCGTTCTAAGTAGCAGTGAAGTGGTTAGCTACTATCAGTATACTGAAATTCTAGCAATTAGACAATAACTGAACAACTGAATGCCTGGTAGTTTTATAGGCATGCTCAAGGTGGGGTGATTAAGGTAAAGTATGATAGAGAATAAAAACGATGTATGCAGGTAGAATTCCATTAATGTGTGCAAATTAAAGGTGTGAAGGTCTTTAATTTGATTGTAATTAGAGTGTAGTATATACTAGCAAAGTCAATTGTGTAAATATCATAGTTGACATTTAGATCCCAGTTCAAATTATGCTATTTGGCTACTAATTTTGCTCGAATATTGCTTCTTTCTTTAGGATACCTATTTTGCTCAAATTATGCTAAGCAAATTTAATCAAGGCCGAGTAAAATAGACCAGCATACTTCACTCAGTACAATTTCTTCAATTATGCACTATTGTATTGCTTACTGTTTGGTTTTATAAGCTGAATAACATCTAGAGACAAGCAATTAGTTTTGGACAAGTATTTGCAGGTATTGTAAGATGTTTTCTTAAACCTTTTGATAAGAACAGCTCGAGTTAATTACAACCTCTTGCTAATTCAATTGTGCCCTAATTTCATTATTTAATTAGTTACACTGGACAGGTAGTACTAGTTAGTACATTGGACTAAGTAAGGTAACAAGTTCTGTGAATATATAGTATAGCTATTGAGATTGTTATATAGTGCATACTTAATCTCTTTAAATATTTAATGAGTAACTGCAGGGTTCAATTGAAATGTTACTATAATTTAGGACTGTTTCTCTTTTGTAATCCAACAAAAATTAAATTGGCAAACTATTTTTAATGGCTTGAAATGGTGTAGCTACATGCGTATTAAAAAAGAAGACATTATAGAAGAGAAGCACTCTGCAACACAACTCATAACTTTCCAAGTACATCAGTTAAAATTTCAACCAGTCTTTGTGGTGTTTCAGCATGTATATGGTGACTTGATCCATCCACATATTCCACATTCACAAGACCCTCAGGAGCTTTAGACTGGACAGCATCTCCACCACCATTCTTATACGGTGATTCATTGCCATATATAAATGTCAGTGGCAGATTCACTGATCTCAGCCTATCAATCAATCTCTTCTTCAATGGACGCACAGGGTATTCAATTTTGAAGTCACTTAAGATTAACAAAGCTTTCATACCGCTGCAACATATAGGTTTGAAGAAGAAACAAAGTGCAAGACGGCATTGAGACATTTACACAGTCGTAAATTATGCAGTGACCAATTAATAAGTGTCTATTAGATCAAAGTAACAACAAAACAACAATAACGTACAAAAATATTGTGCAGTTTTCAACTGAGGCTGAAAATAAATTTGTTAGGGCATACGGAATTAATTTAGGTCTCATGGGGGACACTTAATGGCATTGGAAACAAGAAATAGTCCCACTCATCATTATAAAGTATATATAGCACAGCGATTTTTTTACCTGATTTCTCCAGTTGTATTAGCTATTCGCAGATATTCCATGCAGTGATCTCCATAACTCTCTTTTGCCTTCTCAGACATGTAGAAATCCACAATAGCATGACCTGAAAATAATATTAGCAAAGTTATCATAAATATGCTGTACATTAAACTTCTATAAACTTTGCAAAAAGGTCACATGTGCACCGTTGTCCACCTTAAATACATTTTTGGTCCTCATGTCAAGCAATGGAGTAAAAGTTTAAGTAGCTAAGTGGGAGTTAAATAATGGGTCAACTGTTCTATTAGTGCCACACCCAACTTTGTTAAAACACTCCTTCTTTTTTTAACCTCTGGCTCAGTTAAAGAGGACTGTGGACACAATGCAAAACTTTGAAAGAGAGGAGTGTGTACAGAGGAATTTAACTTCTTTTAAATAGTCAGATCATCTGAACTAACTTAGCAGAAAAGTACAAGTGGATTCATGCAACAATGCATGGATAGACATAGCTATAGAAAACCCTCAAGTTAAAAACAAACAAACAAACAAACAACTTAGCTATGCATCATAACATTTAAAACTTGTACCTAATTCCGATAAAAATATTAATGGTCTATAAATGCATAGTGATATGTAGCTGATTATTAATGGTCTATAAAATGCATAGTGATATGTAGCTGATTATTAATGGTCTATAAATGCATAGTGATATGTAGCTGATTATTAATGGTCTATAAATGCATAGTGATATGTAGCTGATTAACCTCTGACTTGTCAATATTTTTCAGAATATGTACCAGGTATTTAAACTCTCGTGATTGGACATACCAATCAAAGAACCAAGATGAGGCAATGGCTTCACTGGGTTAACTTTAAATGTGGCACAGAATTTTCTTGCAACTTCATAGAGCAGGCTGTGACATGATGTATCCACTTCTTCTGCTGGAAGAATTCCCCATGGATCAAGAAGGATCAAGTTTGAAACATGTTCGTAATATTGTATGGCATAGACAGCACACACATAAGCACCAAAACTATGCCCAAGTAAAATCATCTTATCCAAACTCATTTTACTCCTCCATATTTCTAATATACGTACAAACTGATCTTCACACGTATCTGATTCAAGAGGGAAGTCAACTCTTGAAGTCAAACCGAATCCCGGGACATCGATGGCATAGATGTCTTGTATCTGAACCAATTCACTGTATATCCTGTGAAAACATGGAACACCGCCTCCTGTCCCATGCAGCAGGACTAATGGAGGTTTGGCTGTAATCTGACTTGCAGACAATAACTTGGACCTAAATTGGACTGTGTGTACAGTGACACCTCCTGTCACTTCTATCTCTCTTGTTTGGGTCTCAAATGTATCCATATTTCCTGGTATATCTGCAACAATACACAATTTGCGCTTTCAAATGACACTACACTAAGTGCAGTAATTATAACAAATGCTTAATTTACCAAAAAAACATTTCTGTGGTAAATATGAGAGAATTAAAAGTTAATAACTAGCTAAATAATTCACATTGTTTCATAGGAAAAAAGTATTGAAGATTAAATGACAACTTTGGTCTTGTGCAGTTTTGTACTTACTGCATGTTCGGGTTTTATGACTTCGTGAAAAAAAAAAATACAGTTTAATATAGCGTAACCTAAACTAGTCATCAATGCATCTTAGTGGATCCATTGATAAGAACAACACTAATAGCTACCTGCCAAAACTTTCTCTTCAGCTTTTCTCAATTTCTCTAGCAAGTTCTTCCTGACAGGTAACACTGCCACCTCATTTCCATTTGCTACCTTATCTCTTCTTTGGCTGTGTGAGATTGGAATGTTAGTGATGTACCAATAATCTGCAGCTCCATAAGGAATGTTTGCATCTACAGCTGAAGATTTACCTTCCAAATTTCCACCATCTATATGACATAATGAGGAGGGAAAAAAAAAAAAAAAAAAAAAAGGAAAGAGAGAGAAAGCACATTAAAACCATTCTATTTTGTTTCTGTTCTTATTCTTTGTCTGGAGAAAAAAAAACAAACCGGATGACATCAGAGAGAGAGAGAGTGTAACAAGAAATAATCAAGAATTTCAATGTTGTTGGCAGAAATATATTCTAAGCTAGCTCTTTTGTGGTCTTATAAAGATCCATAGCAACCACATTTTTTCTGAAAAGTGTTCCAAAGTAATGCAATTGTATAAAAATAATTTAGCTATTAGTGTGATCAAACGGTAACAAAAAATTATCATCTTTTTGTGTGAATAAGAACAAACAATTCCTACATACGTAATGTTAGCAACTTACTTATTCATCTAATTGGCATATTTAAAATAGGCATGATTACTATGTGTGGCAGAGTGTACATTATTACAAGTTAATTTATTGCATAATATATATACAAAGTAACCTATGCATATAATATTTATAAGGATACGTTCATGACATCCCAACTATATATGTTCACGACACCCCACATATGCATACACAAACACAATATCATTCAAGAATAATTTTACTATATCTAGAGATATACATACATACATACATATATTAATCTCTTGAACAGTTATTTTGATACATCAAACAGCTACTACAACATTGATGCAATGTACTGTTGGAGTGCATGACAACCATTACCTTCCACTATCCTTTCACCTTCTATTTCATCAGTTGGACCAGGACTTGCACAACTTGAAATACTCTCACTCACAGCAGCAGTATCATTACAAAAACTTCCACCAGTCCTGCTTTCCTCTCCCCCATCCCCAGAGTTTGCTTCTTCTCTAGTAGAGTTGCTATAATATGACTTCGCAAAACTAATGAAATAGTCCACGTCAGCCTCTCCGTCTAGCTGCGCACCACCGCCCTCGACTACATTCATGTTTACCTCTTTAGCAGCACCGACCGCTCACTGGTAAAGGGTCAGTAGCTTGTGCACAGCGACAACCCTTTGTATTAAATAAAAAGCTCATAAATATCTTTCACTAGTTCTGTAGTAAGGTCAGTGTGGATGCAGATGCTATCTGTGAGTATACTTTGACTTAGTGAGTTCTATTTTTTATGTTGCATGGTCACTACTCATTACTATGGCTATGTGGTTTCCTGGAGCAGAGCCTTATATACATAGCTCTCAATTATTCTGTGTTTTCCAATAGTTCGTTTGTGATAGTAACAATTGTGTGATATCTATATTTAGTCGAATGTTTGATGTAATTTTCTCTGAGTGTCTGTGAGTATATTTCTCATTGTTAAATTTAGTCAAACTCAAAGCGGTCAACTAGTACAGACGTGGGAATGCCTACAAGCTAGAGACACGAAGTCTCGCACTCTGGGCAGGGAGAACCCAACAGAATTTACGGAGACATCTATTCGTTGTATGTACGAATGGACCCAGTATTGAAGTTTGTGACTATTATACATGTTGTCTATGATTATAGTTGTGCAGATCTATTAACTGTTAGTCAATATCAGGTTAATAGATGGGGTGTTGTGTTAATGGATGGGGTGTTGAGTGAATTTGGTTCACTCCCCTACACAATGACTATTGTCACTTGAATGTATTTATTAAGTAAGCGATACCAGTGTAAAATGCTGCGTTACAATGAAAAAAGTAAATTCTTGGGTAAGATTTATTGCAAGGAAAAATAAAATAGCTACATGATAAAGAAAAGAAGGCTAAAAATGACTATCTAGTGGATGTGCTTTGTACACCTAATCACTTTCCCAGCAACTAGAAGAAAATATAGTTCTAAGGGTGTGGTTTTCTCCACTATTCAGAAAGGTTTGTCATTTTTTTGTGTGCTTCGTCATTCTTTTCTGTTCATGAGTTCTGCTAGCATTGGCATTCGTTATTTTGTTAGCAATGCTGGTCAGTTTTAATTAATAAGTCTTAGATTGCATATACTTCGGTTTAGTTAGCCAATCATCAAGGCACCATGTGGGTGATTTTTTTTTACTAAGTTTCAACTAATTTTTCTTCTTCCATGAATGCTCACCCTTTGCACTTACTGCCACAGGAGGAGTCCAAAGTTGTCTCACCAGAGTAATAACCTAATAGTCTCTCCAGTTATAACCCAATGTTCTGTCACTAGAGTAATAACCCAATGTTCTCTCACTAGAGTAATAACCCAATGTTCTCTCACTAGAGCAATACCCCAATGTTCTCTCACTAGAGCAATAACCCAATGTCCTCTCATTGATTAATAAATGTCCTCTCTCCCAGAGTAATAACAAGCCCGCTTGTTGACTAACTGCTTATAATAAGTCTTATATTCTATTCAAATAGATTGAATTTAGTTATTACAAATTGTTTTTGAGAGAAAATGTTGTTGATCTGGTAATTTATTTCAAATATGACTCCACAAATTTGATAAGAGTTCTGGTAGGTCTCCCTGAAATTAATCACAACATAATAATACAGACAAAATTATAATTGAGTAATCAGGTAAAGATCATCATTTAAATACCTGACATGCCCTTAGATAAATAAGGGAGTTCACCATGAGACTCCATTACCCCAGCTATATCAATATGAGCCCATGGCTGCTTCTTGTCGACAAATTCCTGCGACACATTACAGTGTGAAGAAAGCAAAAGACCACAAGGAATAAATCCATGCAGTACATGAAAACATTTTAGAGGAAAAAGCTGTCAATATTGGATTGAATCACATGCTTCACAATTATGGCACATCAGGTCCCTCACTAGTTATCCTTTCAGAATGCTTTACCTAATAATGCCAATGTCATCCTTTCCTTACTGATTTCATTTTTTCCCCTTATCATTAAGCCTCAGTGCGGTTAGGCAGTCGGGCGGCTATTCTGTCACACAACCTCCCCAATATCGAATGAAACAATGCCTCCTATGGTCACGTGGTAACCACGTGACCATAAAACGTATTATTACATTGACTATTACTTTAATTTACCTGTAGAAATGCAGCTGCAGTGCAGGCTCCAGCATATCTAAAAAAATACAACAACCAGTAAATAAGTTTCTCGTCATCACATTTCTTCTTATTCTTCTTAGTATTATCATATCATTATCATCATCAGTATTATTCTTGTAGGAACCTCAGCTCTCACTCCAATTAGTTCCGCAGACACAACTACAACACTATTCTCAACCACTCTTTCAATCCCTTCATCATTAGTTAATGCATGCGTACAAAACTCTAAAGAAATAATTGAATAGAAATCTCCAGCATGGAACGATACACGTAACTAAGTGAAAGAATGACAAGTTCAAAGTTCAATAGTTCCTGACAATTATTATTTACATATTATTATGGAGGCTCACCTTCCTTTAGTTCCCACATTGCTGATGTCAGCTAATTGTGACTCAATTTGTTTGGTGTACTGGGTGAAAAGTGGCATTCTCCACAAGTAGTCACCTGTAGTAGCCGACGCCTACACCACACCTCACAATCAAATCAGTCAATACATAATAGCACACATAAACACTGTGCCCCATAATAGCAACTGGAACTTAGCTAGTTCAGCACAAATGGTAAGCGAGTGAGGGAGCCAAGCTATACATATGCGGCATATGTTAGAGGGGCATAGAAGAAGAATCATGCACTGTGCAAAAATGTGTGAAATCTGGTACACAAGAAAAAGAAGAGAAAAGTATAACTTGGGAAGCTGTCTAAATCTGAGTATTATAATACATAATCTATTTGGCTCAAACTAGTATATTTCCCGATAGTCTCTAGCTTCAAGTTGCTAGCTAATGTGACATTAAGTGTTCCTTTCCTACGTATCTAAGTGCTCATAGAATAACACAGCTTTACAGAATGTAATTATCAGAAAATATACTAAAGTGCAAACTGTGTTTGTCCTCATTGGGTAAGGATGGTTACATTTAGTGACTCACACTACTGCTGCTAAGTAGTAGCCATTCCATGTATGTATGTATGTATGTATGTATGTATGTGTGTGAGCAATGCGGAACAATCTGAGAAACTATTACCTCGGAGTCAGCAACTGACATGGTCTTATGAGATGTGGCAGATATTTGTTGTATATTCAAAAGTATCATTTTAAGGCAAAGAATTACCTTATGCAGTTCCTGCCACAAAGGGGTGGAGTTAGTGAACACTCCTGCTGCTGCGTTACCCAGGGCAACCATTATAGCTCCAGTCAGGGTGGCCAGATCTACTATGACCTTGGGGTGTAGACTTTTAGCGTACGTCAGAGCATCTGCCAATATGAGGCGACCCTCAGCATCAGTGTTGTCCACCTGACCAGTAACATAGCAACACATTACTAAATACCCTCAGCTTCAGTGTTGTCCACTCGACCAGTAACATAGCAACACATTACTAAATACCCTCAGCTTCAGTGTTGTCCACCTGACCAGTAACATAGCAACACATTACTAAATACCCTCAGCTTCAGTGTTGTCCACTTGACCAGTAACATAGCAACACATTACTAACTAGAGCACCAAGGATGCGAACCCTCAGCGCATTATTACACAGCTAAGATGTTTTGAATTGCTGCACTTCTATCTAGGACACACAGTTAAGAGAAAATATGCGAAGTATAAGTGATCACGTGACTGCAGTATGACGTAAACCAATGTACGCAAAAGGTAAGGGTCGTTGGATCTAGCTTGCACTTGTTTGGAGCTGAAGTTTCTCCGCATTTACTTGGAAACTAGCTCGAAATTTGAAAAAAAGTGGTTAATTTAAGGGACTTAAATTCTCCTACTGCGTCAGGTCATACTTGTTTTAACGGTTAGTTCTCAGCCATTCATGAAATCAAACGCTGACAGACAGACAAATGTACTACTATAACTCTCTCGCGCATGTACGTTGAGAAATACCCTCAGCATCAGTGAGTGTTGTCCACTTACCTAAGAGCTACATAGCAACGAGCTATTCTATACTAAGGAATAACTTGGAACTATGTTATTCTAAATATCAACACAGCAATAACTGCAAGCTCTCAACTTTGCAATAAAGCAATGCCACTACAAAATTGAAATCAACGAAACCCTTTACCAATATTTCTACACGATTTTTAAAAAATATATATATCATCACAATAAAGCATAGTTATGAAAGATATACCCATTTAGGAGTATGTCCATCATATGTACATGTATCCATCACATATGCATATGTCTACCACATAGTAAGAAGTACTATCAGCTTAATCAAACAGGAGTGGTTATACTTTACTTATTAGAATACAGAATGGAGAACATGAATTATCACTCGTTTCTCCCCTTAGAATGGTTACGTCTAAATCCCATTATTTCAATGAATGCATAAAAACAACAACAACAAACAACAAATAACACCTACAAAACATTCTATGATGTAACAGAGTTAGTTGTATTATTAAGTGACCTCACCTCAATGGTTGTTCCACTCATGGATGTCACCACATCCCCAGGTTTGACCGCTCCTCCTGACACGGTATTCTCACAGAGAGGTATGAGACCCACTACCGGACCATCCACGTTCAGAGCTGCCAGACCGAGGAGTGCGGAAGCGACACAAGCCCCTCCCCCCATGTCCCCTCTCATCAGGCCCATGCCAGATGCTGGCTTGATAGACACTCCTCCAGTATCAAACGTAATACCTATTATAATATTCACTCACCATAGATGTTATATCACACAATATACAATAGAGTTATAATTACATAATCTTTCCATCTTGGTAGATAACACATAATGTGGTAGAAACTAGTGGGAGTGCTATAAAATAGAGTGTTGCACTGCGTTAGACATTGGTCGCACAAACTGTTACGTGAGTCATTGAACAAGAAGAATTAGTCACTACATGTGCAACATCAAGGAAGAGAGACCGTGCCACTAATGAGCAGATAGATATAAAGGTGCTGGCAGCCCAAAGGTGTTGACAGGAATTTACATTTTAATGGCCACAGACTAGAAGTAGTGTCATCGTCACTTCAGGAGGCTCTCTAGGATGCTATGAGCAGCTACATACAATGTGTTGAATTTGTGGGTTGAACAAGTAAACAAACTCAAGCATCAGATCTTCCCAGCTCTGTTAGAATTGAAACCTTCCCATTGAGGTTTAAACGTCTTACTTCTTATATTTCTAATATCTCATACACACTTCCATATGTGTATATATAATGTCGTATTAGTGTAGGCAGTGTTGTACCATGGTACAACCAAACCATTCAATCAGATTGCTCACTTCGCGGTGAATATATTTCAATAAATCAAAAGTTACATGGAGCCATGTCGGCTGACCACTCCATTCAATCAGTACAGGTTTACCCTATCTTCGGGGCTTTGGCCCGTGGTTGCGTAAATCTCATACTGACTTCCACGTATTGGTGCAATCTATACTTACAATATAAAACTCATACATACATTAATTAGAAACTAGATACCCAAAAGGCTGCTAAAAATACGAATACTAAAACTACTACTACTACTACTACTACTACTACTGGAATTCTCACCTTTTCCAACCAGCACTACAGGCTTCTGTGTTGATTTTTGAGTGCCATCTCCGACCTCCATTTTCTCCGGACAGTTCAGTCTAATTTCCAGGAACCACGGCACCTGTGGCGATCCTTGAGAAACACATAGGAAAGCACCCATTTTCTGATCTTGGATCCAGGACAGAGGCCTAACAACAAGGGAGCAAGAAGAAATGAAAAGAAGGAAACGTGAAACTATTGCCAAAAAATGTCCAACCTGGGAATGATCTGCAGTCTGCTGGGATCCTCCATTCTACCCCTTGCCAGTTGCGCCTTCTCCTGTACAGTTTCCACAAATAGGGTAGGGGTCATCAGATTAGAGGGCATCTCCATCAACTCCCGAGCCAGATTCTGCGCAGAGCCTTGGATGACACCCCTAGACCACTCCGGGAGAACACCCCTATGAAAAGGAGAAGTCATCCCCAATACTTAAAACTAAAAAGTTAGGCGATTCATCCTGAGCACTAACCAAAGGTAAAGTGGAAGCAATATAGACATTGCTATGTCCACTCACCTCTCTCTCTCCCTCCCCTAGAATAAGGTTGAATACAAAACAAACAAACAAAAACCAACAAAACATGGCAGGCCAGTGCATGCAGCTGGCAGGGTTTTTATCACAATAAATGTTCTTCTCAAGGTGTGGTCTTATTCTGAGATGTTCTTTTATCTTCACCAGTACCCTCATTCGCAGTGAGTGCTTCTATTGAGGTAGCATCATGCCACTTACGAAACCCAAATAAAGTCTGCAATGCACTCAGCAATATCCACACCTTACCAGTTTTACTCACTTTGTTGACACCATGATCACACATAATATTCACATCAACTCCAGACCAAGTCACACCTTACCCAATCAGATTGAGCTCAGGACTTGGCTTCTTGTTCTTTGACTTGCACTTGTCAAAAGAAAACTTTGCTAACGTAGCTCCCTCACCAGCAGCTGTTGGCCAGCATACAGTGAAATAAACAACAATTTACAACCTAACAATTCAACTCTCACCTTCTGGCTCATCAAAGTCTTCCATGAATATATTTTTAACTTTATTGGCTTGCAGAGTCTTGGTTGCCACAGCTACAGCTCTTCTCACGTTCTCTCTGTAAAGGTGAGCAAACTGTCCGGATTGGGTTTCTTCCTCGGGCTCGCACGCGTCCATTCGAGGTCCCACGCCCACAACCGTGACGTGGGAGTGAGCCGGAGACACGTCATAAAATAGGCGAACATCACCTTTCTTGATTTTTCCTCCAGAACTACAATAAAAATTCAAAATTATATCCTTATAACTCGAATAGTTTTTTTTTTGTACAATGCCTTACACACTAAGTAGGTGGGAAATTGATCCATTAGTGTCTGTATCTAACTGTTTAGCTCCTTCAGTCAGTTCAAATCCTTTCTTGTCACTACTATCATAGCAACCAATGATATGCCCTTTTTCAACTAGAGTTTCCTCCTGCTAAAATGATTTAATGGACATGAAAATGTAGGTAGTGGTCGACAGGACACTGTACACGTACCTCAGATAACACTGTAGTAGTTGAAGATACTTTTCGAATAAATGGTCTAACATTTTTTAAATAACGCTGCATTGCTTTATCGTGCTCAGGACCTAAAGACGCAATCAATCAGAGTTCTATTTGAAAAAACTCAAAGAAAGACGAGGTCATTCACCACAATTTGGTAAGAGGTCGTCATTTTTTTTGTCAATGGCAAGATGCTTACGAGTAAAAGTATACAAATGCTAGGACGTAACGTTTTGAAGAAATGTTTTCATTCCTCAACGTTAATAAAATCTGGTAAGTCGTGTGGAGATCAATTGGAACTCTTGCGTTGCGTCTTGCTACAAATGAAAGTTTTTTTTGCCTAGCTACTTTGAGAGCAGCGTTTTATATCTATGGAGCAGCACAGCCAACTATCATTCTTCTATCAGTTAGTGAGGGCCTTGGGCCTATTTTTATTTTGCTACAGAGTAGATGACTTGGGAGTGGGACAGTTGGATTTCTAGATTAAGCTTTCCTACTGTGTGGAAGCAAGTAGAATTATCTAAGTGGTTGGCTCCTTAGAATTATAGAATGTGTGTATTTCAGATTCTCAGCTAGGTAATATACAGAGGAATTTAAAACTAATTTGACATTTTTGGCTATCATGCAAGAAAATTTCCATCCTAAGGAAAGATGTAGATAAATATTAGTGAACCCTATTGACCAAAGTAATTTAGCTAGGTGGCACGTGCTTTCTGGAAGTGAAACTATTTTGTAAGCTTCAACAGCAACATCCTTATAGATTTAAATGGTCATATTTTTAAATGTAGTGGTTTGTAAGAAAGAGAATATCCAAGTAAGAGTCACAGGTTTCCCCAAGAGTTTAATAAGCCTGTTATCAAATGTGCTCTAGTCAGTTTTCTGACTGGGATTGTACTTATGATACCATTGTTAATTATACACTTATCATCTTTTAGTGTGCTTCATAAATAAAATAAAAATAGTTGTAATTTTTTCCTTGGTGTTTTTTTTGTATAGGTCGTATTGCTAATAAAGAACCTTTTGAAGTAACTCTGTTGGCTAATAAAACTTATTTTTGGTGTCAATGTGGCCTCAGTAAGAAGCAGCCCTACTGTGATGGCAGTCACAAAGGAACTACATTCAGTCCCATAAAAGTGAAAGTCGCAGAGGATACTCCAGAAACATATCTGTGTGGGTGCAAACAAACTGGCACACCCCCATACTGTGATGGAACTCATGCCACACCTGATGTTCAGAATGCATAATATATTTATACAGCTAAGCAGCACTTTTGTAGTAGCTAATTAAATTACAATATGCAGACAGCTTCAGTTTATTATAATTCATTCTATGCTTTCAGACATGATATACTCTAAATTAATGTACATTCAATTTGATTCACAATTAGTATGAGTAATAGCACGGGTAACCGTGCTATTGACCCCTAATACAGGGGGGTCGGAAGCAAATACAAAGTGGTGAGGCCAATATTAGAAATAATATTATTTAAAAATAATCACGGCCAATTATTAGCCAAGAAAATTTAATTTATATTTTTTAAAAAGTTTCAAACATTGTTCAATTTATGTTTACTAATAAAAAGTTTCAATCACATTTTTTTAATATCAGTTGCCACAAATTTCCCAAAAATTTGTTCTCTATGATCACTTCCATGAATAAATCAGTTAGCACTTTCAATCAAGCTTAGATCATCAGTGAGACCTCGATGAATATGCAAGTCATGATGTAATTCAGCCTGTCTTGTGCCATTGTCGAACGCAAATGCGTTTTCACTCTTTGTAAAGCACTAAAGGACCTTTCACTGACAGCATTAGTTGCTGGTATTACAAGTAGGAGTTGAAACAATTGACACACTTCAGATAGAAGTTCTCGCTGAACTGGAGTCATTGCTTTGAAGAATTCAGTAACATCAGTGATTTTAACAGAGGTTTGATTTGGAGTGAAATTAGCTCTCAGTATCTCCAGCTGAGTTCTTAATAATTCATAATTAAAATCAGTCGTATAGAAATTAGCCACACACTTTAACTCAGCTTCATAATCCAGTCCTTGAAATGCTTTTAGAATAAGATTTTGAACATTATGAAAAACATTATAACCAGGCCGATTAAATCGATCAGTAATAGAAGTGGTGATGAGATCTAATGCTTCAAAGTAGATAGGTCTATAGTAGTCCTCTGGTGTTTCAGGAAACACACTCTCTGCATCTCCTTCTTCGAATCTTCGAGGAGCTTTACGACGACATGGTAAACCTGATGGTGAAATACTAAAATGTTCAACCTCTTTACAAATCTTTTCCCAAAATAACTTAAACATGTCATCAGAACGTATAGATTTAAGAACTTTCAAAGTCATGGAGGCCACTTCCTGACCTTCTGAGGCTATATTATGTCACTCTTTTGCAATGCTCTGCTCAAGTTATCACTGTGTTTAAGAATCAAATGCCCTAAACAAATTCCAAAATAATAATCAAAAGTCTTCATTTGAGATGCAACTCCATTTATACGAGCCTTCATTTCAGTGTCTTTCACTAAGTCAATAGCTTCTTCCCACAATTCTTGAAGAACTTCAAAATTGTCTAAGATACTCTTTAAGGAATCTGCCCTTACTGTCCATCTTGTTGGACAAAGAACTCTAACACCAGGTGTATCAGGGGCCAACTCACTTTTCAGTTTCTCAAACAATGTATCTCTACGTGGGGACTTCTTTATAAGTTTTGTGATTTCACGAGTTGTATCAAGTGAATCTTTCATAATTTTAGAATGTTTGATTGCATCTCCACATGCAAGGCTGAGTGAATGGCCATAGCAGTGTGTGTACAAAGCTTTAGGCTCTTCTTTTAATACTTTAGCAACTACTCCAGCATTTTTACCTGACATTGTAGCAGCACCATCGTAACATTGCCCTCTTACTTTGGCAATACAAAGATTTAAACGCCTAAGAATATCAAATATTACTGCAGTAATCGTATCAGCATCAATTACATCCACCATGAACAAGCCAATGAAGTCTTCATGGACTTCAAAGTTAGCATCAACCCAACAAATACACAATACAACTTGCTCATGATTTGAAGCATCAGTTGTTTCATCAACCATCAAGGTAACAAAAGATGCTGAATGTATTGAAATGGCAACCTCTGGAAGGACTTGAAGTGCCATTACTTTAATCATTTCATTTTGCATATCACCAGATGTATACTTATCTGTTTTCTTTTTTATCCATTGAAATACCCTAGAGTCATCTTCCCCACGGAGTTTAAGCAATTGCATGTAATTGGAATTACTTTCATCCCCACCTCCTAGAAGAGGTAATGCTTGCCTAGCTAAGAACCGGGCATTTGATAGTAATTTCAAAAAACACTGTCTACGCTCCAATCTATCTTTAGCAAGTTGAGATGACAGACTTTCTCCTATATCCTTGGTAATTGCAGGGAGAGTAATGGTCTTCAGTACTGCATCCTTATGGCATCTACTGGACTCATGGTTTGGAAATTTAACACATGCATCCTTCCAATTTGTGTAGCCAGATGAAATATAGGTGGTTTCAAGATTACCTACTGAATCAAGCTTATTCTCAGAGTAGACTTTCACACAAATGAAGCAGAATGCTGCATCCATATCTTCACAATAATGAAGCCAAGGCCACCTTTGGAACCACTGGGGCAAAAACGATCTTTTTACAACATTTTTCTTCCCAAATTCTCTCCTTGGGAACTTGAATGGAGGAGAGGATGGCTGGTGCGGCTCTGTTCCAACTACTGGCACTTGCAGCTTTCTAGGCTTCATGGATGATTGAATGCAGCCAAAACTTTAGTAGCTAGTTGACTGTATTTTAGCTCTGGCTCTACACTCACAATGGTGGTTAGCTAGGTAGTGGTAAGGTTAGTCACGAGGTTCTTCAATATAATGTAATCACAACGACTAGAACAAGAACAACAACTAAAAATGACTGAATGACTGGTAGTTTTATAGGCATGCTCAAGGTGGGGTGGTGAAAGTGAAGTACACAGGAAAAAAGAAAAACATTGTATGCAGGTAGACTTCCATAAGTTTATATAAATTGAAAGTGTGAATAAATTGAATAGAATACTAATTTGAGTTTGGTAAACAAAGTCAATGGTGTGGAAAATTAAGTAATCATAGTTCACCTTTGGACTCCAACATCGATGCCATTTTTACCTAAGCTAAAAAGCAACGTGATAATAAGCGCTCGCGCAAACAAAACCACGCCCACTTCGGCAAAAAAGTGGTGAGGCCGAAACCTCACCAGCCTCAGCGGTTCCGACGGCCTTAAATAGCACAGGTTACCCTTGCTATCACTCGCTAATAGTAGGCGAGCTTTTTAAAAAATCATTTGCAATTGTAGCTATACTACACTATCTCCTTACTTCAGGATATAATTTATAAGCACATTGTTCAGTAGAACATAAGTTTGATAATAATCAGCAAACTAGCTATTAAGTTTTTACCTTACAATTGTATAACTTACAAGTGGCTATCTATTTATCAGTGCTATAAAGACATGAGCATTTTAGAATTATATTGTTCTGAACAATACAGACATGCTCATATTAGTTTCAATGACAACCCCATCTTTCTGAATAGAGTCACAGACCCGCTATTATAAGATTATAATATTGTAACTGTAGGGATTTGTTGAATACTTTGTATTCTTATGATTAGCTACTTTATCGTAAACAAGTTTAAGTAGTGGATAATTTTAAAGGTATATTAGATTAGTTTTTATATATACTACAGTGGACATTATTCCATTGAGAGGTTATGGCTATTATACTTCAATTGGAGAGCCCGTTTAGCTAACAAAGGTTAGCTTTAGTGGTCTTAACTTTTGAACAAAATGTGTTTGTATACTGCTGCATAATTCTTGTCTCAGTTCATAAACTTGTAACTTTGCACTTCTTTTTTGCTAGTATCAATCACGTATGAGACCCACGCATAAAAATCATGCATTTGGAATGTGTTAACTTGTACTGATCACACCATATTAGTTACAACTTCAAGATGTGTTAATTTAGGTGTCGTAACCCAAATTAATTCTTTTACCATAAGTTTTTTTTAGAGGTATGCCTTTCAGGTAAGTAGCCTCCTGTGCCTGTGGCTTCTTCTTAGAGATTATTACTAAGTACAAACTAAAACAAGAGATTTAACATCAAATCCATGACGACAGTTTGGTCTGCTACATTTAACTATTCAGCATTTGGACAGTAGGAACCCAGGGCCTGTCTTCTCACAACCAGCAATCCTTTCATGACCATTTATATACTCCTCTCAATGTTAAGTACGGATGTATATTCCACACTAGATATCTTCACCATGTTATTATTATTATTATTGTTGTTGTTGTTGTTGTTTTTGTTGTTATATATTATTATTACTTCACAATTTCTTTCTCAGCCTTCTTTTACTCGTTAGATGAATTCTTTCTCTTTCACAGGCTTTTTAAAATAATACAGAATTAAAAATATTTGGTCGCCACCAGGAATCGAACCCAAGACCGCATATAATGCACAAGCGCTCTGTCACTGAGCTACAAATACAAAAACCAGCCAGTGAACAAACACTCCAATTCTGTATTTATACTGTTAAGGGGTACTGCTATGCTACAGTCTCACTCTCGACAGACCAAATAAAATTATCTTTTTTAAAAGATTCTTATTATTTGTTGAATTTTTTCACTCCTCCACAATTTCTTTCTCAGCCTTCTTTTACTCATTAATTGTGAAGTGATAAATTAGAGGAGAAAAAAATTCAACAAATAATAAGAATCTTTGAAAAAAGAGAATTTTCGTTGGTCTGTTGTGAGTGAGACTGTAGCATAGCAGTACTCCTTAACAGTATAAATACAGAATTGGGTGTAAGTTCGCCGGGTGGTTGTCGTAGTTCAGTGGCAGAGCGCTTGTGCATTATACAAGCGGTCCTGGGTTTGATTCCTGGTGGCGACCAAATATTTTTAATTCTGTATTGCTTAAAAAAGCCTGTTAAAGAGAGAGAATACATAATATATTATTATTATTATTATTATTATTATTATTATTGTTGTTGTTGTTGTTATTGTTTTATTAATTATTATTATTGTTATACTATTATACTATCACCAATGATATACAAAGAGTATTTTTTTATATATATACATGTATGCATTTTTCAATGATTATTATAGAAACCAAACAATCACAAGAATGTGGAGATGTCAATGTTTCTAATGCAAGAATATTTTATGAAGTAGATCCTAACAACAATTAATCATACTGTGCAGAATTTCTCTGTAGCTAGTGAAGGATACTTATTACAGGGACTAAACCATGTCACTTGTTCTCCTCCTTATGGATGGCCTGAAGTTATGCTCTGAAATAGTGCGAAGAGAAGTTGGTAAAAGCCAAGGAAAAGTCTTCTACAGTACATTACCAGGTAATGTACTGTAGAAGACTTTTCCTTGGCTTTTACCAACTTCTCTTCGCACTATTTCAGAGCATAACTTAATGAAGTTATGAGTCATAGTTTAATAATACCCATGAGAGAAAAGTCCATTCTACAAATGATTTAATGCTTCATATTTTATTGAGAAATTATTCAAAATAAATTGTGTATCTAATTATTCATTGATGTTGCACTGTTTACATTAATTTTATTTAACATTGTGAATCATTGGTATTTTCTCTAAACTATTTAATTCCCATAAGAATTGATGTTGTGATGTTCAAAAAAATTACAGTATATAATTCTTGTATTTGATAATACTGATATCTGTTGCACATCTCCTTTATCATGCTTGCAATACAGTTCCATTCAAATCAAATGTCTAGTGTGGTTGTATTTTTGTATTTTTAAAATGATCTTATAATACACTATGTGTATCAACAGGGATCAAGACTCAAACTTTTAATTAAAAATTTCACTATCATTATTTTCATATATTACATATTCACTAATTTTGAATAGTCCAGTAGAAAAGACTGCACAGTTAAAGCACAATTATGGGAATTAAAAGCCGAATAGCAAAAAAGTGAAAAAAACCAGAATTAGCTATCATTATTATTATCATTATTATTATTATTATTATTATTAATTGGTTTGAAATTAGATAGGATAGGATTGGGGGTGGGGGAATATATGATTATAAGAGTAGGATACATCTAGAACTTGACTGGTATTGAAAAGCTCATCACAGATTCTATCCTCGTTGGACTTGCTGACCTTGTCATTCATTCTTTCACTACAGAGCTAAAAAAACAAACAAACAAGTAAACAAACAACAAAAAACAAAACAAATGAAAACAACTGACAATCACATCTGCAATAAAATATATCTCCAATGTTGTGGTAACTGGATGGATGGAGGCTTCTTAATGGACATCCAAGTAATTGAACAGATTAAAAAGTCCCCATCAGCTATTAGCTTCTGTCTTACATCTAATTATCAGAAATTTACTCTTGTTGATGATTGCTAGTGCTTTCCTTGCACTATTGCATGCAATAGAAGTGCTAGCGTAATCTTTAGTCTCGTGAGCCTAACCTTTAGCTACCAACTGCCAGGAAGGAAAACTTTCCTGAGACCACACTATCGTTTGCACACAGGAGGTGTTTATTCAGAACAAGTCTTTTACCAGTTTTGCACGCACTAGGCGAGTGCTGTGCACACAAGGACCACAAGCTAGCTTACGAAAACCCTAAAACTTTTCTGCCGAGAGAATGTTTCGTGTGCACGCGCGCTTCCCGTGAGCGTGCGTCTTCGTAGCGTTTGGTTTGCGCGTGCGTTTACTTAGCGTTCGCTGTATGTGACGCTTGATTCTTGGGAGTTGCATCCTGCATTATTTTGGTGAAAATGCGGAGATATCTGTTGATGTTACTGCCAGTTATTATTATAGTGAAGCTTAGCCTGGGCACGGAAAAACCACGTTGTACTGGTAAACATTATCATGTTTATTAATTTATTTAACTTATCTACTTATGAAGTTTGTGTTCTACCTGACAATAATTAAGGCGTTTGATAGCATCATATCTAATATTATTCTGCTGCTAATTATCATTTTAACTATTTGATAAACGATTTATTATACTTTAAGCAAATTAAAAAAATAAATAATGAAGTTCGATGATTAAATGACAGAGTGTAACAATCCTATTATGTCCCAGTCACATCTAGTTTAAAAATAGTATGGTATTGGCTTGATTTATTTATTTTCTCTAATTATTGTTTCTTCAGTTATTTTATGTTTACTATCAAATTACCTGTGTATTGAACTTCTGATAGTAGCTATTATTAAACACCAAACAGTACTATTTAACTTGATAAGTCCAAAGAACCAGTGAAATATAGAAGAAACAACAGCAACAACAACAACTACACATTGTCGGTGTTATATGCAATTTAATGTGTAATTTATTACTTTTAGTTTAATTTTTATTGAATTGTTCCAGGGTCATTTTTGAAATTTCCGAAGAATAGTTCGACATTACAACATATTATAATCACTTTGAAAAGCTGTATGATCATTGATTTTACTCTATCGGATGTTCCATATAATATCAGTGAAAATGGATTACTTGATACCAAAGTTAATGAGACGGTCATTGCAATAACTTCTTCTGCAAAATCTTTTATACTTTCTACATTACATTTGGTAAGATTTTTTGACTGGTTACCTTCAAGGTAATTTTAGACAGGCACTTATCATAGTATAAAATTGCATACACTAATTAACATTTCCTGTTAAAATACAGTTACTATCTTTTAATAGCTCTTTAGTTTATCGTATACGTTGACATATAAATCAGTATAATTTATAATAATTCTTTTCCAGTAGAGTTGATATATATAATATATATTTATCTGTTGTTATTTGCAGAGAACAGGAATTGAAATTCTCTTGGTGATGATGGCAGTGTGGTGGATTTTATATTGCTATAGGAAAATATATACACTGAAAGTTGACTATGGTAGGCATTTATTTCTTTAATTTTATGTCCTCTTGTGCTTTCAATTATTTATTTAGAACATTTTTGTGATGGAATTAACATTGGTGTAGAGAAAATGAAAAAAGTGTTATCTTGTATTCCAGCAAAACTGAGTTTTATTGAGGGGAATATGAATTACCTGGAAAACCAAAATGTTAAATTAATGCAAGAAAACGACCATCTGAAAGCCAGAGTAGCAAGTCTTCAATTGCATTTAAACAATTCAGAATCTCAAATCAAGGAACTAGAAGAAGACAATTATTGTTTTGAAATTAAACTCTATCAAAGTCAAAAAATGAATACACAGGTAATTCTGGCAACAATTTTTAATAGTTAACTATCATTGCAATGTTGGTGTATTTTTAATATTGTATCAACTAATATTTTGACTCAATTCATTCTGCTAATGATATTTTTAGCTATCTAAAGATGCAGAAATTGTTCAAAAGAACTTAAAAGAACTCCATTCTGAAGTAGATAAAAAGAACTTGGATATTATAAGAAGGAAAAGTTTAATAAGTCGACTAGAAAGCCAATTACAACTTGTAAAACAATGTATTCTGGAACTATTCTGCATGAATAGCAATGGCGGAGATGATACAATTCAAACTTCTAATGGCATAATTGATATGCTTACTGCCCTGAAGGTAACAATCAAATGCACACAATATAAACAGTTCATTCCATTTCTTTATACTAATGTAGAATCAACTTTGTGCCAAAATGATTGTTATAAAAGTAAGTCACTAATTTTAGTAAGTGAATCAACAGTAGCTTAATATTCCATAAAGAGTTAGACTCAATATTTAATGTCTTGTATATTCCAAATATTTATTATTTTACTTTCTAATCATAAGTTAAAAATGTTTTTTTTTAAATCTTAGCAAAAAAAACAGGAGTTGAAGGAAAGTGTAAAAGCTACCAAGAAAAAGTTAAAAAGGTGCAAGAAATGTTTGGATATAGAAAGGAAAAAATATGAAACAATGACAAGCAAAAGCACACAGACTGCCGAAAAGACAAGGTAAAGCAGTTGAAATAGCATGTGTATTTTATAACAAAAAAGGAGAAGCAAAGACTTTCAAGTATTTTAACTACTAATTTTATATTGAAACCAGTTGAATGCTTTACTTTGGTTAGAGAAATTGATATCAGTGGTCACTGAATACAAAGCCTTTAAAAAGTACCCATATTCAGCTTTGTATTTGCTAATGATAAACAAGAAGAGTCAGTAGCATAAACACAATATACAGTAATTGAATCATGTTCTTTTTTGTGGTCTTTGTGCAGATTATCTTGTGAACAGTTCACATCAATGACTTATACGGAACCTGACAACACTAATGGATTTAAATTATCTGATACTGTGAAACGTAAAGTGGACACACCTCAATTACCTGGGTAACTAAACTATTTTATATGCAGTGAATGAGTGTGTTAGTGGAAAACTGGTCATTTACAGAACAATACAGGTATTACTTGTGGTTATTTCTGATGCAAATAGCCATGAAGAGTCACTTGTATGTAGTGCACTGCTGGAAGCTTAAGCTTAGCTCTTCTGAATTTGGTGTAACAATAAAATCTTTTGTAGCAAAAAAGAAATAAAATAACGATGATTAAAAAAAAGAAAGAAATGGACGATCAACCTATGTAGTCTTTGGTATATGGACTATTAATCTAAATGAGCTAGTACAAGATAGTTTCCTGGATATCCTGCTGAGTGACAAGCTATATCAGTAGAAGTGGTAGTTGGGGAAAAGGCAGTTAGGGGTGAGAGGGAGGGGGCATATTCAAACGGGAGTTATTATAGCTTTATAGAAAAAAAAATGCAATGATCATCTTGGTAGGTAGGCTTTTAATTTACTATTTTTTCTGAAAATTGTGCTTACTTTTTTGTGATCGACATGTTTAGAAAATTACTAGCTATAGTGGTAGAGGTGTTATGGAGAAGAGGCTGTGTGAGAGTCATTCATTATTGAGGTAATAAAGTAGAACATGTGAGGTTCATTATGAAGATGATTTTGTAAACATCTTTTATGGTATAAGTATAAAAATGGTGAGAATGAGTAATAGTATAACAAACCAAAGAAATGCATTATTATTGTAAGTATTGTTCCTGTACTATAATTAGATGCAATCTTTCAAAATAATATATGATTATTGGTATTATTTTTGTCAGTATTTCAGATCACAAAAACTTAGCAAAGTCACTTGAAACAGTCAATGATAGGAGCGCCTGTCAAATTACCACCCACAAATTAAAGGCCACGCCTCCAAGAGATAAGTAAGTTATATCAACATGGTGTGTATGTAGAGTTTAGCTACTAATTCGATTATAATAACTACAGTAATAAATTAAATTTTTATACTAAAAAAGTCAAATTGGCAAAAACATTTTACACTGTTATGTAGACACTGTATGTGATGATGATAGTAATGTAATGATAATACTTTAGATACAATACATTGCCTCAGTATACCTTACCACCTTTGGAGCCACTCATAATACCTCATGGACAAAACCTATACTTAGAAACTCAGCCACGTCACTTTATGGAATGTTTTGAAGAAGCCACTAATCCTATTATAAGATGTCTGCAAGACCCAATTCCTCCAATGCCGGTAAGCATATTATGTGTTCACTATACAAACTCTCCAGTGATCTGTTATGTAATACCTTCTCACTAGGGCAGCTGTGTAAAGTGTAATTGTATTTGTGTGTTTGTAAAAACTCTTTTTTTTCTCTTATAGAGATCTATTCTCTTTACTGCTTCTACATAATTATTATTGTATCCCAAGTAGTAATGATAATAATGATTCAAACATCTCATGGAGGTTTCACTATCAGTGTACTGTGTTCAGCAATCAATTTGATTCATTAATCTGACATTTGTACTAAATGCCAAATTTCTAAAAAAAAATTTTTTTAGCCAATGACAGAATTATTCATTTCTTGCATGTACACTATATGTTTATTATACATCTTGTGTGCTCAGTATACTAAACTTTGCACGTTTTTCCCTAACTTTCTACATTAACTTGCCATGCCTGTAACCTACCACATGTATTCTTCAGCACTCTTGCATATTATCTTTTATAAGTGTTTCAAGATCTAATTTATCAACCGAACATGCACACTTAGTTTTTAGATAAGTTTAAATAAAATCTTTTAAAATTTTCAAATTATGTACATACTTTATTTATAAACTATTTTATTTTATTGTTCTTGTAGCCACGTAACTAAATTTAAAATACTTTAATATTTACTACAATAGCTGTATTATAATATTTATCTAAATACTATATTAAATTCATTTAATATGATAAATTTCCATCTGAAGACTAATATATAGCTACAAACTAACAAATACCTACATAGTAATGACTCAAGATGGATGACTTAAAAATTGAGAGGCACATACACATACGTACATACATACATACATACATACATACATACATACACACATACCTACCTACCTATCTGCCTGCCTGCCTGCCTGCCTGCCTGCCTGCCTGCCTGCCTGCCTGCCTGCCTGCCTGCCTGCCTGCCTGCCTGCCTGCCTGCCTGCCTGCCTGCCTGCCTGCCTGCCTGCCTGCCTGCCCGCCTGCCTGCCTGCCTGCCTGCCTGCCTGCCTGCCTGCCTGCCTGCCTGCCTGCCTGCCTGCCTGCCTGCCTGCCTGCCTGCCTGCCTGCCTGCCTGCCTGCCTGCCTGCCTGCCTGCCTGCCTGCCTGCCTGCCTGCCTGCCTGCCTGCCTGCCTACCTACCTACCTACCTACCTACATACATACATAAATACATACATACATACATACATACATACATACATACATACATACATAGAAACTAACTGCTGGACTGTAGTATTCTGCAAGCAAGTATCCTGCCACACCGTTGAATACTTTACGTATTGGTACATATTGGTGGGTTCTAGCTTTCTTCTAACACTACTGTATTTGATAGATTTGTACAATACTGAAGTTATTACATACTTCCCTCAAGCTCAAATTCATGTGAAAGAGATTAGGCATCATTTAAATTCCCGAGGTCAACTTGAACTGAAGAAGATTTAGTAGTCCGTAGTCCAGCAATTAGCTATTGATGTTATTTACAGTAAGCTTACTTTGTAATTTCAAAATTTCACTACCAACATGTAATATTTATTGGTTTGCAACTTCATTATAACAAAAGAAGTGTGGCTATTAAGTGGGTGTGGTCGTGTGTCAATTAATTGAGGGTGGTTTGCCCCCCCACCCCTTCTTTTCAAAAGCCTGGCTCCTACTTTCATCCACTACAGCTTTTCTTATCCTCCACCCTTACTTTCTTAAAAATCTTTCTTCTCAAGGATTTCCTTTTCCAACTTTATCTATCTCTCCTTCTTCTCAGTCTATCTCAGTCCTTCTCTATCCATGATTGTGGACTTCGACCCATGTGAAACTTTTGCCTTCCTTTTTAAAATGGTTGCTGTCCTCTAGCTGATTTCATCTGCTTTACTACAAAAGGTGTTTATTTCCTTATTAATTGCTTCATTTCCATACATCGTTTACTACTGAAGGTGATCATGCTTTACCATTTTCAGTCAATGACAACGCTTTACCAACCCAGCACACCTAATGAATTATTTTTTGTACACATCGTTGCTATCGTTACTGACAAATAACAAGTATTACCTATAGGCAAATTTAGTGAATTTAGACTAATGTAGACAGAAAAGGTTAGCAAGTGGGTGAAGTAGTTGGAGTTATTTAACATCGGTTTAGTTCCATATACATGAGTAAGTATTGACAATACTCAAATAATTAGTTGCTCACTATCACACAATGTGGCATAGTCTGATTTGCTTGCAAGAACTGGTCTGTTACATGCATTGACATATGGGTCGATATTAATTTTAATTTTTTTTTTTTTTAATAGTTGTTGAGGAGTCAGGAATAGCTAAGAGTTTAATCCAGGCTTCCTCCATCTTGTCATGTCCTTTTGTGGCATAGAACAGCTAGATGTATACACTGTTAGCTTGTTAAGGCTAGCTCCAGGAAGGTATACTGCCACCATAGTGGTACCAAACCAAACAAAGAGTTTAAGTCTTAGTACATATTTAAGGATAGTAGTGTATAACTGAAGGGTGCAGGTACTCTAAGCTGTAATATATAGAACTCAGAGACCAGCCACCAATATAACACACAAACACATAACATAAAGATTAAATAACAATGTACAAGATAACTAAATTTGATGAATGTGCATTGGGATCTTTTATTCCCATGTGTGTCAACACACAAACACACACAAGATGCAAATGCAAAATGCAAATTATCTTGCTGCCGCTAGGCGGTCATGCGTACTGGAAGAGCCAGGATGCCTATGTACTAAGCAGGCACTGTGAGTCGTGCAAGCAAAGCTCGCAGAGCCAGTCTAGGAACTCGCAGGAGAACAGGCCTTTCCTCACAGCAAGTGGTGTGGGCACCCAAAGTCCCACCTGGACCATTGCTGTTTCATGAGAAAAGGCCTTGAATTTGCACCTCAGCAAATGCCAGGTACCCAATCACAGCTGGGTGGACTGGTGGGGCTGGATGGAAAACCAGATGGAAAAAGTTGCCTGTGTAGGGCTTGAACTCGGGGACCTGAGCCAAGGACACAAACCATTATACCACACAGCCACCACACACACCACACACACACACACACACACACACACACATGCATGCATGCACACACACATGTCTAAATAGTTTAGTAATGTTTGAATGTGGGGATTATCTGATTATCTCAGCACAATAAAAAAAAAATTGCTTGACAATACCAGAGTGGGCTTGTATTAAATAATTGTTTTTGAAGTGGTTTGTCAATGATTATCATTACTGTATAAATGTTTTGTAAGCATTTTATGAACAGGTAAAAGAATAATCAATCTGTAAATTGTTGTATTATACAGGTATCCAAGTGTAGCACCAGCACAGTACAATGACGGTTTCTTAAAATTTATTCCATCACTTTAAGTAACTTTGATCAGACTAATCTAGTAAAGATTAATAATGATTACATCTACAATGTATAGCTAATACTTAACTTAATAACCTTAGATACAATGTTTACCAGTATAACAATATTTTTACCAGCTCTGAAAAAGTTTTGATGTATAGTATAATTTTATAATGCAACTATTTGTTTTGTTGATTGTCCTGTTTCAGTGGTGGAAATTGAATGACAAATTTGGGAAAATATTTTGTAAGATACTACATGAAGAATAACTGACATAACATGGCAGGATGAATTTGATTGGTTCAGTATTAATTATTGGAACCATTTCTCCATATTATCCAGCAATTAAGACGCCAATAATAATATATATTAATTCATAAACTTTTTTTATAAAGATTTTTAAGACATTATGAAGTATTAATAATTAAATAAAGAAGATTTATTATAGAAACAATGAATCCCAAGATTTGACACTTTAATCCTTTTGATATTTCTAAATATGTATATGAAAATAAAAGTTTTCATATAAATAATTGTTACAGTTAATGCCATTCAGCTAAATGTGAGTTAATTTTATTCTCAGATTTTCTTGAACTACATTACTAATAGTACTTTATCTCCCTAAACAGCACCCTCTATATATACATGGTAGTCTTACTAATTTATAATACAGAGTAAATTTGAACCTGTGATAATCTGTGAAATACAGAGTTTAGTGTGCGGGTAAAGTAAAAAAAAAAAAGTTCATTAGAACTAATTCTCATCTTTTGATAACTTTATTCTAACAAATAAACAAAGAAACTCTTCCCCTTACCATTCAGGAAACACAATTTAGGAATTCTAGTGAGGAGTGGTGGTGTCAGAGTCATTTAAAAAAACCAAATTAGAAGCCTGTAAGCTTCATACTTATTATTGCATTTTATCCTCTGTGCTTTTATTGGACTTAATTATATTGTTTTACTTGAAAAATTATTCCCCACAATTTCTGAGTTAATAATAATAATAATAACAACAATAATAATAATAATAATAATAATAATAATAATAATAATAATAATAATAATAATAATAATAATAATAATAATAATAATAATAATAATAATTTATACTACTATATATTTAATAATTAGACTAGGACACTATGAATTTGCTTTGTTATGGTATCTGAAGTCTCAAGCTGTGGTATCAGAGCATAGGACATTTTTTTTAAAACATTGCCAATTCACGATAACTGTTTCAGTGGCTAAAACAAGTAACAAACAAAAATGTTCATGACTTTAAAGCCTAGAGTGTAGCAACAAGCCTTATAAACTAATCAGATTACTCACATGTGACTGGCTATGTTTGAGCACTGAAAACTGAGGTATTCTGGATTAATCACACTCATGTGGTGAGCTATAACTTTTGTCAAATAAGTCACCCTACTCTGATTCTTCCATTATTCATATTTTTCCTTTCTTTGCTAAATAGTGTGCCTGGTGGGGGTGAAGTTTGGCAAGGAATAGATCATGTGATCAATCAGATAATTATTATTTCAGTTTCCACTGCTTTTGGTATTTCAAAACAATACTACTTTTTTGTATTGAAAATTGACTGGGCTAGAGTATTATGTTATTAACATATAGATATAACACAGAAGGAATTAATTTATATGTGTACAATCATATAGTTTCAAGAATTGTCAGCTCTATTTATGGTCTGTATCACATACCTCATAGTGTACAAAAAAAATTACCTTTGCACTCTGGTAATAGGCCTTCCCAGCCACCAGGAGGTTCACAGGATAGCCTTGCCTGCCCTTTCAAGAAATAGCCTTCACTACAGAGGAACTCGGCATAATATGACCCATTGACATCAGGATTGACTTCATAAAATACTCTGGCATTTGGAAGATGCACTTCTCCACAATTTTCATGTCTCTTAGTCACTAGAATGAAAAAGTATTGTGATATAATTAAAATTTATTGCAATAGTTATTGAATTGTGATAATCATTTATTATTTACTCATCAAGCACATACAAATGGAACGACAATTCTTTACAATGTAATGTGATTTATTTATAATGGACAATTATTATTTTAAAAATATGTTTGCTACTACTATAAATAACAGCAAAAAAATCAATAAATTAGTACAGAATACATGAATTTACTCCTTTAGCCCAATTATAAACTGATTTGTTGTATGTGAACAGAATTATTCTATGGTCTAAAGTAAAACTACACATTTTTGTCATAGTATGTTGACAGTATACATAATTAGTCATATGCGGTGTGTTAGATGCTTTACCTTCACATGTTGGAATATTTCCGCGCCATTTACCATCTTTTTCAGAGCAGTATACTGAATCATCACCTACCATGTCATAGCCATTGTCACAAAAGAAGTCAGCCTGGTGCCTCTTCTCACTTTCAAGTTTAAAATAATAAGTTTCACCATTTTCAATTGTAATGTTCTGCTTGCATGATGCATCTTTCATTACTGCAGACATGTAATAAAACAATCAACACTGGCTGAAACTCTCACGTGCAATAGCTACGTATGGAGAAAATTGTTATTTTAATTTACCACTATATTGCTGTGACTTTAAGCATTTATTCCGCACAATTATTTAAACTTGTTACTGCTCAAATATATAAAAGTATGGCTGAATCTATTTAGCCAGTTAGCTACCTTAGCCCAACTAAGGTACAAAATTATTAAAAAAAAAATTAGTTGCTAGGGGTAGTTATAGTAGCTTGTTTCTCCCTGAGGGCATTTGTAGTGCCTTGCAAGCGATTAGCTTATCTCTGATGTCTCACAGCTTGCTATACTGTATAGAAAATTATATGCCTGTATAGAGCTAGTATATTAACTTTCAAAATTACATTTTTATTTTAATTAAAAGTTGCACAAATAATATAGTGGCTAAAATTAATGATATTCTTAACAATTTATACCTGATATCAAGCTTACATTGACACTGTGGGAATGTTCCCCATTGGTGATCATAGCATAATATAATTGGGCTGCCTATTAATTCATATCCACGATCACATAAAACTAATGCCTTAATAATCCGAGATTCATGAAAATAATAGATATTTCCATTTCTAACTTGATTATTTGCTCTACAGTGAAACTGAATTGGATGTCCTGAATAATTATGCATTAAAATACTTAATAATAGTTGTAGTATAATAAACAATATTACTACTACTACTATTACCTCTACTACTCTTGTTATGCTGCTGCTGCTACTACTATTACACTACTACTACTACTACTACTACTACTACTACTACTACTACTACTACTACTACTACTACTATAGCAACAGTACAAATTATAATTTAATTTTATTCCTTTAAACTGTACCTGAAACAAACAAAAAACAACAAAACAAAACAAAACAACAACAACTACAACAAAACAACTACAACAAAAACAAACAATAATGGACCAAATAAGAGAATTTGAATACATAATGTAAATAGTTTCATGTTTTATTTAGTAATTAATTATATTTTCTTATTTTTGATGATTAGTTACTCACCTAATGCTTGAATAAATACTCCGTATATTATTATTACAGACAAGTGTATGCTTTTGAACATTGTTATGAGCACCAGGTGTACAGTGTAGCGTCAAGCCTAAATAGTCTCACGCTATTGATTTATAAACTCCTCAGCAGTGAAAGTTTGCCCACCAAGAATTTAATCTTTTCAGGGTGGTCTTTCGCGCTGTAACGCATAATTCAACGAAGAATTATACACCCTTAGCTTCTTTTTAATTTCAACGCAACCAACAAAAACGATTTTCCGCAACCTCTAATCTGTGAACCGAAATCCTTGATCCTAAATTGTTCCTGTGTAGTAATTAGTGTTGTTTAAGAAATAAAGTTCAGCTAATTATAAACCTTATACATACTTGTATCATCTAAATTAGGGCTATATTTAACTAGCTAGTAGCTTACTAATATTTAGAATAAAACATAGCTATATACCTAAAAGTTTTACCAATACAGCCAAATTAAAATAATAAATGTCAGAAAGCGCTCACAATAACATTCTTTAGTTTTGGCTATAGTTAACAAAACAACTACTAATTGTACCCAGATCTACGAGTAATCATTTGCAACCAATAAGAAAGCATAAATATAACTGAAATCTGAAATTTAATGTTGACAAATTTAATGTTGACAAAACACAACACTGAAATAAATTAACACAATTTAGGAGCATTATAAACTCAGTTGTAATATACATTATATACTATTCCTGCAATAACAGCAATCCCTAGTATGACAATAGTTCGGTATGACGGTCGAAATTGATTCACTTTATCCCAAAATGTTCTGTTTGTTTGTGTGGCAAGGCTAGATTGCTGTTGGACCTCTTCCTCAGTATCTGGTGACAATTGTGTTCTGCTAGAACCTTCACACAAGTCGTCTACATGTGACTGTGACCTTTTTTCAGGAATTACATTTTCACCTTTTGTTCTATCATAAGCGTTTTCTAACGTTGTCCTGCTGGGTGAACTTGTTTCGTCTGTTTGTTTCTCCAAAGTTATGTCGTGCCTTGCCAAATCAGAAGCATAGTTTTCTTGAATTGATGCAATTTCTGCTCCTAACTTGACATCATCTGGCTCACTATCTTGATATGGCATACTACTGGAAATGACTTCAACAATTTTATTACTAATTTCCCTATCAATAAAATTGCCTTCTTCAATGGGTTGGGGACTAGATTCTTTTTTATGAATAAAACTGCCTTCTTCAATGGGTTTGGGACTGGTTTCTTTATGGATAAAACTGCCTTCTTCAACAAGTTGAGAACCAGTTTCCTGGATAAAACTGCCCTCTGCAACTGGTTGAGGGCTGGTTTCCCTATCGATAAAGTTGCCTTCTTCAGCAGGTAGGGGACTCGTTTCTTTTTTATGAATATAACTGCCTTTTTCAGTGGTTTTGGGACTGGTTTCTTTATGGGTAAAACTGGCTTCTTCTTCTTCAACTGGTTGAGGACTGGTTTCCTTGTTGATAAAGTTGCCTTCTTCAGATGGTCTCATATCTGTTGGATCACCTTTCCCACTGGTACTTTCTGGATGTGTAAATTCTTCAGGGTCAAGTAGAGAAGGCAGCTTATCAGGATTTTTTACGTGACTTTGATCTCCTTCACTGTCACCAACCAACTTATTTGAAACTGCTTCATCCTCATTTTTAACTTGACTGATGGAGGATATTTCACTGACAAACTCTTGATTCTCCATATCAGTATCTTTATCCAACTTTTGATTAACAGAGTCCTCATTAAAATGACCTTGAACAGTATTATTATGTCCTTCAGTCTGATCCAACTCTTCAACCTTCTTCTCATCACTGTCATCGCCAATTATCTTCTCTAAATCAGTAAAGCCAAAGGCATTGACATGATCAGTTGCTGTATGTTCACCATCCTCTTTGATGTTTTCTAGAGAAAATTTGGAGACTACTGGAAGGCTTTGTGATACATCCATTTCATTCCAACCCAATGAGGAATTACTCTGATCATCACTACTTTCATCCATTGCAACTTGCATCCGTGTGAACTCCAGCAGACGAGAAAAACCTTCTATTCTTCGAAGAGATGTCCGAGAAAGTTCCCCACTTATTGGCTGAGTGGAAGTAGGTGATAAAAGTGGATTATTAGCAGGTGACTGCTTGCGCTTCTTTTTCTTATTAGGCAGTGTTCCATATATGCCAATAGCACGCTCTTTATCTGGAGATCCTTGAAAGTTGAAGTAAGGCAGTGTGGTGGGATGAAGTGAAGAGGGATCTAAAATATAAAGAAATACATTAATCGCATTGTCATTTGGTAAAAACAAAGACAAAAACAAAATAAAAACATAGAAACAAAAAACCAACAAAAATAAAAACAAAAAATAAAATAAAAATTTGTGTAAAACAATCGAAAATCAACTCATTGGAGGAGACTGAGATTTTGTGTTATAGCTGTGTGCATTAAGATTAGCCAATATGCTATACTATCAATTGACGTAATTTGGCCTCTACACTTGTTTTTACACTGTAAACCAAAAGGTGTGTAGTTCACACCAAATTAAGCGTGAATCACTTGTAACAATAGTCAAACCAAAATATGGTGTGATGCGCACACCTCATCGTTTGGGTGTGAAGTGCACACCAGATTTAGTGTGAATTCTCACCACAATCACTATGAACTCATACTTGCATTAATGCTGAATTATTCTAAGTTACATTGATTCTAGTAACACATATCAACATTTTTTTTTCCAAAAAGAGATTGGTGTAATCCCAGATCTCATTAATCAGACGACTAAAATCTTAGTCAACTCTCTTATCTAGCACACAAGTGTACAAAACATTTATAAGGTAGATTACAATGATAATAGCATTGGTTTTTTCCTGCACATGAATATAATTAATGTTCGGTAAAGGGTCCATGCTATTCCATTGAGTGTGAATTTCACACTAAGTGTGCATTCACACTAGGAAGAAAGTGTGAAGGACACACTATGCATAGGTGGTGGGCATTCACACCACCAGTTTGGTGTGAATTTGGTGGGTTTTCACGCTATAATTTTTACAGTGTAGAGTTTAAAAGTATGGAAAAATTCCATTTATTATTATTATTATTATTATTACACAGATTCTACCCTTACAGAATTATTGCCTTAACAAATTATTCATTTTAGTATTGATCTGTGGATGTACAAGAATTGATCATGCCTCACTGAGAAATTATTGTTGAGGTATATGTTCTTGTAGTAACTCCAAACTCCATTCTGGTATCCTTACTTTAGGGGCCATCCTCATTAAAACTTTTAATTGTCTTTTTAGTATAATATATACAATAGTGTTACTCCCTCAAATATACCTTGAAAGTCACCTGAAGTTTGAAGAGTAGCAATGTCTTCCTAAACAATAAAAAATAATATTTAGTACCATGAACAACAAGAACACTTTGTTTCTTGAAACATACATTTGTCTGTGGGACTATTTGGTCTGATGTAGTTTCTACGGCCGCCTCTTCTTGTTGATTCGATGCCTCTTCATTTTCTAGTACCTCTAGCAATGATGACACAGCCTCCTCACCAGCTCTTTCAAAGTCCTGAATATTAAAAGAGTAAGTGATAAAAAGATTCCTAATAAAGAACACCAGCACAAATGCTTATGTCAAGACTAAGTCATTTTGTAAGTGGATAAAGACATACATCATTCATATCTTCCTCTCCATCCTCATCATCTTCAGTATCACTAGAGTCTTCTACAATCACAAACCCATCTTCAGCACTGCCAGTTTCTTCTAGTGATGCTGCTAACCAATCTAATTCACAGAAAAATTTATCTTATCAGTCTGTTGCTTGAACTAAGAATGCTTTATGACTGATTATCTGGCCTACAAAATCTTTTCAACACAAACTTAATACTGACACATACCAGAGTCAGAATCTTCTCCGCCGGCCACAGCTCCTTCTTCAAGAGCCGTTTCTAAATAACTTTTCTCCTCGTCAGCTGAAGACTCACTCAAGTCCATTGTTGCTGGCATTTCCACTCGGCCTCTCAACAATGACTGACCACAAGACTCTCCTAGCTCCAAGTCATCCTCATCAACACTGACTAATATCTGCACAGACACATTGCTGCTGTCACTGCTCTCCAAAGCTGTCTGCTCTTGAGATATGCTCCTGGGACGCTTGAGAGAGGACAAGCTGTTCACTAAACTACGTTCTGGAGACAAGCTGGCAACCTTCTCATCTACTACTACATCTAAGAAACAAACAAACAAAAAACAAAACAAACAAAAACAAAACAAAAAATCGGTGTGATTCAATAATACTATTTTGGTCACAATCAATATTATTCCAACCACTATTACTACTACCACTATTACTACTACTACTAGCACTAATAATAATAATATGCAATAAACATTTCAAATTTAATGAGAACTTCAACTTAATATTAATTACACATAATCTAAGTGACATTACACGATCCACCTCACCTCTAGTACCCAGCACATCATCAGGAGTAGGTGTGGCTTCCATATCAAAGTCATGAACCACTGCGTTGGATGATGAACTGTCCAAGTTGGAAGGAGGTCCAAACAACAATGAAGAACCCACTTCTGAGTTGCTTCTGCTATCACTTTCTTCTAAAATAAGATGAAAAGTGGTTCAAATGACATTTGCATACCCGCTAATATGGTAAAACACAAGCTTGCTAAAGTTTGTTAGTAAATGAAAGAAAATGTATTTCTTAAAGTAATGAAGACATTCGACTTTTTCCCTTAACTGTGATCACTATATCTACTTCCTACTTTACTTCTGGATATAAGTAACATATACGTAATATATTCCAAGTACAAACTGTATATACGAACTGTTGCTAAGCCTTAAACAATTTTCTCAGAAATCAACTTTTCTGAACACAGCAGTAGTCTAAGGCTAAAATATTATAGTTAAAACCAATTGAACTAAATATACCGTCAGCTCCGTTCTCTGCAATAACCCCTGCCAAGAAAGGAGGTGGAGAAAAGGAGGCCTCCCTGACTTCTCTTGCTCTCTGCTTGATAATATCAGCTGATGAACTGCCGGGAGAAATACCTGCAAATGTCTTGCTCCGCTTCACCTTGATGGCTGCTCTCCGCATCGGCTGTCAAAAATAGACAGAAGAGTACTTGAGGGAATACATAATTATAAGAAGTAATAGACCAGAACCTTGTACTAGTACAAATGGAGCATGCCCTCATTACGATCATCTCTAATTTAGGTCGGACTTCTTTTAAGGGGGGGGAGGGGGGCAAAAGGGGCATTTCCCCCTTCTCCTAGAAATCCGTTGGGACTATGCAACATGGAATCAGCACTCTCTTGCATGTTTAGGTGCAACAAAGCGTCTCTCCTACAATATCTCATGGCTCCTCTTACAACCAATAAAGTTGTGTTTGCCCTTCCTAGGTTCAATCAGTATGCTGGTCTGGCGACTGAACAGTTCACATGAGTACACTGGCGTAAGAATCACTCAAAACCAAAGCAGCCATGTTTTATTAATACAGTTACAATCAATCCTTCCCCAATACTCAGCACCCCAATACATACTTTCTGTCTAACATGATTGGATTCGGCTGTCTCCACATTAGTGCTCCTTTTCGGTGATGTCTGTATTTCCATGCCAGAATCCAGGTCACTCAGAGAAAGGAGACTATCCATGCTCGTGGAGCCAGACATTCCTTTCTTGACGCCAGACTGGGGACGGGATTTGGGTTCTGGCAGACTGGGACCTGAGTCTGTATCATCTGCGATCCTCTCAAGGTGCTGAACTATCTTAGGAGGACCTGTGGCAGTTGATGGTGAGGTCTGGAGCTGTGGCAAAGACTGTGAAGTCATAGTAGACTCTTCTTCTAGGACACGATAGGTCTTCAGCTTCACTGAGCTACCTATACACACACACACACACACACACACACACACACTAACATGTGAATGCACACATGCATCCCATATCTTACTAGTGGTGTATAGTCTTCTTAGTGGTGTATTTGAGCACATATAAAAATATATTGTAATCAAGCTAGCTACTCTATGTTAATGTAAAACAGTGTACTTATTAGTCCTTAACCTCCCTACCTATGTAGCAGTTGATATTTGTTGAATACTCTATAGTATTGTTTCAACACAGTTTAAATACGTTTTATTATTTTTGTAAAATCTAGAGTGATAGTACTACCTACTGCACTGTCTCTGGACTATCCATTCACATAACAACTATTTAGGACGACTAAATTTAGTCTTGGTCACTGATACTAAATTTATCAGCATCTCTGACAATAGCCATTAGTAATTAAACAAGCCATATTTGTTTGTGACAATTTCATCTGGTAAAGGGTTATCATGACATACAAATTACTTATTGCAGCCGTTCAAGGGTAGCTTTTCCCAGTGATTTCAGAAGTACAAATTCTAAGACTAAAGTAAGACTTTATTAGCATTTTAGTGTATGAAATTATTTAAAGAAAAAAAAAAAGCTCTTAAACAACAACACATACTTAAAAATGATAAATAACATATGTACATATAACTGATTATTAACACCTAATAGTACATCACTCGCTATTAGTGTATATATCTCACTCCAGTCATTCAATAATTATGATCATTGTTCAACCACGTAGTGTCGGGATAAGAGAATGAAGGGGATCAATGTTACTAAGATATTCCAATAAAATGAAAAAATAAAAAAAAAGTGTTAACTTACTACTATCTTGTTCAGGAAATAGAGTCCGCACGTCACTATGGCCTCGCTTCTTAGATAGCAGACGGCCCGCTTTAGATCGCTGTCTGAACTTTAGAGACATAGCTGAGTCAGGAGATACAAACATTACATAAAACTAAACATGCACATACGGTATGCATGTACCTTGTACTTTACCCCATTAGATTTATAGCTATTACAGCTCCACTGACTATGTATATTAATGCCTAAATTGCTATAGCAAGCAGATCGGATGTACATGAACATATATATATATATATGTGTGTGTGTATGTATGTATAGGCATCATAATTATGTATGTACAATTGAATAAAGTAATGCATAGCTTGTTACAAATATTGCAAAAATTGGGTGCGACCATTGGCATAGGTAAAAAACTAGGATGTTGCATAGCACTGCAAATGAAACTCAAGTTTGAGAGTATAGCTGCGACGGTAAAGCAATTGTTCTTTGAAGTATGTAGGTATATTAATAAAACTCCGGTTTCACCATATATTTTGGTCACAACTATATATAATATGTATAAGGAAAACAAAACAAATGCGATTGCTTTATTCTTCTGTGCTTGGGCGAGCGCGGGTAATAGTTATCAGCTGTGGGTGTGGCTATGTGTAGCCAGTCAAAACAGCTGAGAGGATACTACAAAACACTGGATTATTGGAAGTACAGAGAACATACCAAAATATACAGAAGGTTTGTATCAGGTCATAAGCACGGGTTGAGAATAAATGTTTGATAGCCAGTAATAATGAAATTAATTGATACTGTAGGTACAGTTGTACTTAGAGACTTCTAAAAATATCTTACATTTTGACTTCTGTTCTTCAGGAGAATCCATGTTGTCTTCTCCCATGTCTACTTCTTCAATTTTTCGTCTCTTTACCTAGATAAAAAATTAGTATGTCCATTCCAGTTAATGTACACTCCATGCATAGCACAGCCACAATCACCATGGTACTGCCATGGGTACAGGTTAAAATGATATAGTACATGTAATAGTATTCATACATGTATGCATGCATATATTTGGGGGAAAAAATGCTTTTGTCCTTTTTCTTCTTCCTCCCACCCCTTCATAGCAGCTTAGTATGTGCATTAGTAATTGACTATAAAGTGTGAGTGTGTATGATGTAAATTCATATTGCTAAGTTAAATGGCACACACACACACCAAACATTGTTTTCAATATCAGAACACATGGCGGTTACAATCGACTGTGCTGCCGTTTTAACATTTCCTGTCTTCATTCACCGTATGCCTCACTTCTGAGAAATACAAAATCATTATCTAACATTGAAGGTTTTAGTCCAGAACACAATGGTTACTAACAAATACAGTGAAAAAAAAAAAGCATTGCTACTCCCATTTTAAGATGAGGGATCCTGAACTTTGTTATGGTGCATGCATACTGTGACAGTATGCGCACTTGTATAAATACTATATTCAAATTATGGAGTGATAAATATAGACACAGCAAGTACACCACTAAACAAACTGGAAGTACAGTACTGTAATAGCACACATGTATAAATATATCCTAACCTCATGCGGAGTCGTCACTTTCCTGGTGATGCCTTTCTTGGCCTGGTCCACGAAGCTGCGGATGAGAGTGAGAATCTTGTTCAGCCATTCTTGCTGCTTGCGAGAAGAGCCCATGTCCAGCACATAGATATGGTGGGAGTCCAACACAGATGACACTCGGATCATGGTGGCATTCAGACTGGAGAACTTCTGGTCAATGTGCAACTCAGAGGTCTGGATGGGAACCGGTAAAGGGTAGACTCAGGATTATCATCATGGAAACACTTAATAAGACAATTCCTTATAATTTGGCAGTTCATTAGCAGTTGAAATGTTTGGATGTGTCATGTGATCTTGTGTCATACAACTTATTGCAATATTGTAGAACATTTTCCACTTTCCCTTATGACTGACCAAAGAACGCATTGACAAAATGGCAAGTCCATAATAGCAATAGCTTGCACAACTGAACAAGTGGTACTGATTTAATAAAGCATAGCAACATAATCTATCTGGGCAATATGCAATATGCCCAAATAGTGCTGAAAGTGCACGTAAATATTTTTTTTTTATACCAAAGTTGCCAACCTCCCCTCCCCCCCCCCCCCCCCCAATAAAAAAACAAAAAACAAAAAACAAAAAAACAAACAAACAAAACAACAAACATTTAATCTACCACTCAAAATCTTACCAACACATGTCCCTTGTATGTATACTTCTTAACATCTTTTTTCTTCAATATTAGCAGCAGCTTTTCAAACAGTACCACCTGACGCTCAATGCCGCGAATACCGACCTTGCAGCAGTCCTGCAGTGACAGATTAAAAAACAAAACAAACACAAATAACATACAAATGACTACAGGACCAGAGTAGAAAGAGTGCAAGAATAAAGTATTGTAGATTGTACCATACATGTCACTTTCCTGGTCTCATTAGTGCCAAAATTGGAATAAGTTTAAGTTGCAAGAAATGAGAAACTTAATAAATTTTGTCTAAAAGGGTTGTAACTAATACATATATCACTAAAAAATTGAAAGTTTATGCTGAGAATGTAAATAAAACCATTCACAAGTTTTATTACATTTAGTGACAATCGACTCAAATTAGCACACCATTGATGGTGGCGTAATTCACTTGCTCACTCATCAATTAACAACCTACTGTTACCGTTTAAACAACTTACTTCCACGATGAGCTCTCCATATGCTGACAGATTCTTTACCTATATACACACACACACACGATTACTAGTGGTGTGCTTGAGCACAAATGGCGAGCGAGCCTTAAACTACACTATTGTTAAATTTGACTTTAACGTAACACTCAAGCTATTAAAATAAAGTCGAGTTTTTAAATTATGTATGAGGTAAAGGGGTTTCAATGTCATAGTAACCGCTCCCGCAACAGTTTGAATTGAAAAAGAAGCAACAAAATCAAATCACGTTATTTAAAATTTTCTTTGTGATAGTAGTTGTAACGCACAATACTTTCACACAACTGAACATACCTACGCAAGACTTACCTTCGTGGTTCGGCTAGTGGACAATGCATTTTTAAGTAAATACTGTTGAGTAGGGCTTATAACTGTGACAAATAGCGCATTAACTTACCACCGCCACTAACTCGAATAGAAATGGAGTTCCCATAAGATTTTGAGTTTTAACTGCACCCGCAAAACAATTCAAAGCCGTAAACAATTCAATTTCTAAGGTGATACGGGTAATGGTCGCTAAACCGGAGGATTCGGGGTCGAACGCGGAGCGAACACAAAAATACGGAGGGTCAAAGTACAAAATGACATACGTACGTCCATATATATAAATAAATAAACAAACATCCCCGATTTTTTCATTTTTACCCCTGTAAGTGTCTCGCTCGCTACGCTCGCTCGCCAATAATCATCATCATCATCACAATCATTATCAGCCATCATCGTAATCACCATCACAGTCATCATCATTATCAGTCATCATCACAATCATCATCATCATCATCCTGTATTACAAGCACCACTCACTAGCACTCACGTCTTTGCTGGTCCAGCCGGTGGTGTTGCTCTGCAAATCCAATATTCTTTCTTTATTCTCCTTCTGTTTCTTGAAGTCGTTGATGTACTCTCCCACTCGAGTCATACTGCTGTACGCCTTGCACAGACTCTGGTAGCCATGGTGATTACGATCAAAATGTTTCAAAATTTCCTGTAACGACACAGTACGTAAGCACAGACTCACACACACACAGACACACACACACACACACAGACTCACACACACACACACACACAGACACACACACACAGACTCACAGACACACACAAACTCACACTCACACACAGACACACACACAAACTCACACACACATACACACACTCACACACACATACACACACTCACACACACACACAAACTCACAGACACTCACACAGACACCCACACACACACCACTCACACACTCATATATCAACCTACACATGTACAGGACTTGTGTAACTATAGTAACTTTCAATCACATTTTTTCTTTTCTCAATAATTTATTTCTTGATACACTCAAATATAGTCCATCTTTTAATGAGAATAGACATTTCAACCGTCACCATGAGCTCTCTTTAATTCATCATCATCTCACCCACACCTAAACCCCTGGCTCCACCTACCCCACTCCATATCGTGACTTCACACCAACTCCCACCTCAGACCCCACCCTCCATAGCCCCTTCCACACCTCTCTCGTGACCCACCCCTTACCTTGAGCATGATGTGATACCGCATAATTCTCTGCACTGGCTTTATCAGTTGTGAGGAGAGAGGGAGCATGTGGCCCAAATTGTGTTGGCATGATGATAAGAAGGTAGCCAAGTCGCTGTCCTGAAGGAGTGTCTGTAGACAAGTGATGGCTGCATCGTAGTTGGTACAATAAGCTGTGTACAGACGGAACTTAGGCTCCTTGAACACAGACACACACAAAACACGTCACGATGAATTATATTTATAGACTCATCTTGATTACATGCCACACCGTGACAAAAATGGTGGACTGATCAAATGCATACAGTATACGAGCTCTGGTAACCACTTGATCCTGCGTATAGTGTTTTCAGTCAAGAAAGTATAACAGTTTTTATGTCTTCAAGGACAGCCTTCACACACACACACACACACCAAATCTCTTGCAACTGCTAGCGATTATGCGTACCTGGCAGAGCCAGGATGCCTGTGCACTAAGCAGTTACTGTGAGGCGTGCAAGCAAAACTCCTGGAGCCAGGCTAGGAACTCGCAGAAGAACAGGCCCTTCCTCACAGCAAGTGGTGTGGGGACCCAAAGTCCCACCTGGACCATTGCTGTTTCATGAGAAAAAGCCCTTGAATTTTTACCCCAGCATAAACTATGTACCCAATCACAGCTGGGTGGACTGGTGGGAGGCAGATGGAACAATTGTTGGAGTGGGGCTTGAACTCAGGACCTCAGGCCCTGAGCCAAAGGACACAACCACTACACCAAACAGCCACAACACACACACACAGCCACAACACACACCTTTCTTTCAAGAATTGTAATGACATATGATGAGGTAGGAGCATCAACAATTTCAATTAACGTGCTACACCAGTCAAATTGGTAATTGTTGGCAAAGCTGCTAAATTCACCTAAAGCAACTATGCAAATCACCAATGAGTGATTTAATGTACATAACAGTAGTGTACACTTTCCTATCACATAAGTTTGAAGCAAGTTTAATACAAACATACACACACTCACGATTACACATTACACACACACACACACACACATGTTCTTGATTTACACCAATCTCATCACATGGTTGGGTTTGGGGGAACCAGGTGCTAATTTGTCAATTTGTCAAGAACCTGGGAGTAGAAATACTTGCTCCTCACATACAGATTCTAGTGGTTCAATTAAAACATTCTTGCTCACTTTAACGGCATACTAAGGTTCACTAGTGCACATGATTATTACCAACGACACTACAGTTACATACAGTGCTGATGAAGACTTGCCCAAAGCCATGTGGGTCTTCCTTTTGACTCCTAAGGTCTTCTATCAATCCACTACAAACAAACACACAAACACAATTTTCACACACTTTCAATACAGTACTAGGAACTGCTATGGCAACGTGGCCTGTGGGCTTATTTGGTGGGGAAAGATATTCAAGTCGGAATACCACAGACTGTTCAGCAACACAGCACATGTCCACATGTCCCTCCCCCAACATGCCAGTACAGTTATGATAGTCAATAAATGTTTATGCAAACGAAGTTGTTGGTTTTTGTCTTTACAAGTAATAACCACTCCCACCGCTCTATGGTTACTCCCACTGGACTCACTGATGAAGGTTGTGTAGCTCATTTACATTGCCAAATAGCGTGGCAATGACCTTGTGACCTTTGTTGTCTGACTTCAGATGGTACGACAGAGGAGTGCGATAACCCTAAAATTATACCATTCTAATAATCAGAAGACCAAAACAACAACAACAACAACAACTCCTGTACAAACATTCACGTAGGAAATGAGCCTAAAATCAGTAAAGGTCTAGCAGGATGATGGAATCTGTTAAATTTGCCAATTGGCCTTATAAAATTCTTTACAACTCTGTCAAGCCTTAGAAAACAAATGAGGAAACTCGTCTCAGAAGTATCACTTCATTGAACTAATAGTAGTCTCACTTCCCAGAAAGACAGTTGTCAAAACCATAGAAATTCAGTACAACCTTTGAGAACATTCTAGTCAATGTACTCTCTTATCCCACACACACACAAACAAACATACACACGCATGCACATAAACACACACATACATCCACACATGCACACATATATGAACACACACACATACACACTCACAAACACACATACATACATACATACACACACCGTTATAATATCTTGGAGGTCCTTGATGTAGTCCTCCTCTGTCTTGAATATCTCCTGGACTGCATACGCACACTTCATAGGCCATGCTCCAAGTATATCCACAACCACTAAACAAACACAACACAAACGGTAAGTCGGATGCTTACGTAACCCAGTAACAATCTATGAAGTCATCATACCCACACACAAATACAGTACGTAGTGTATAATGTAAAATGGGTGGAACGAATTTCATTAAATTAGACATAACATTCAAATCACCCCCAGTTGGGTCATTTGTTTGTGCTATAGCATATCTACTACTTGCACTGGAGAAGCTCTTGTACTCAGCAACTTTCCTCTACATACTTGTCATTCCACACCTTTCCATTAATGTATGTTGTGATATCACGTATGACTTCTTCTCTCTCTGGAGAAGTGTAAGGACTGCAATGCTACTGGTCAGTATGACTAACAATAGAGTGGGGTCACCCTGAGGTTGACCCAAGCTTACTGTATTATTCAGCAGTCTTGGGGGAAAGAAGTTGAAAGTGGGTAAGGGTTATCATGACATGCAATGTACATAGTTATTCAGAGATTTGCACTCCGCATTGTTAATATCTTTGCTAGGTCAGAGACACCAGTTTGGACCATGCCAAGCTATGGGAGAGAGCACTGAGATACTGCATGGAAGCACTTGTATAGTTAATTACTGGAAGGATAAAAATATTGCTGACTTCACAGCCATTATTTCATTATGTGAAGGGGAAGTTGTGGAGTAGAAAAAAAGCTTCTTCTGCAACCCCCCCCCCTCCCCCCCCCCCATCCTTCTTCCCACGAACTACACCACCTCTACCCAAGTGTAAAAACCCTGGTCACTATACTGTACATTGGAAAAACAACAACAAAAAAACAAAACAAAACAAAAACAAAACAAAACCAAAAAAACAACGAGTGGGAATTAGTGCTGATGATGCAGCAAATTGTCACAGTAATGGTTACCACGGGAATTGGCACAATAAACATTATTATCCTATTCACGGCCAAGCTTATGAACACCTGACCAAGGACTGTATTAAAACAACAATTATCCATTGTGCCTGTCTGGACTCATCATTTCAGTACAGTGAAACAGCTACATCTACATATCATAGCAGTGTAGGCAAGGTACGTTATATAAATGCCACACCCACGCATATATATCAATTGAAACAAACGAAAACAAACAACAACAAAAATCTAATCGAAGTTCAGTGAAAACAAACAAAAACAAAACAACAACAACATAATTCACTTGTAGGTGAAGTGGCCGTATCAACCCCATGAGGCACTACATGAATAACTTAGTTCCCATTGTACAGTCTATTATAAGAATTCAGTTGGGGCTAGGCTGTGCTGTGTAGGTAGGACTGGTCTCTAACTAACTCATGCCCGAGCAGGTAACAAACCACTACAGGCTTGCCACTGGGTGGAGCTGGTACTGCACAACATATCTAGCAAATACCACTAGTGGGTGGGGCTGGTATCCAACACCGCCCCTAGCCAGCACATGTCTGAACCCTTGTCTTACTTGTAAGCTTGTTTACATGATTAGCTACCCTACAGTTGCTACCTGGACTACATCAGAAACCTAACACAACTACACAACCATACACAACAAACTGTGACTATAACAATAAACAACAACAATATACAACAAACAATAATTATATGGTAATACTACATACGCTCATCGTTAAAGACAAAAGCGATCATTTCTTTTTTCAAGATAGGATTCGTACTGTATTTTCACTTGAGCACTGAATGGAGTGTTTGCAATGCCTTCTGTCCACACACTGCAGTGAGGACACAACTGAAACCTTTGAGCATGGGGTGCTGCCCGACTTACTGAATGCTTTGACTGATTGTTGTTGGTTTTATGGTCAATGCTTTACACCAGAAACAACAATGACTCAAAAGATATCTACAAATCACATACCACTGCCAGCTCGTTCCTCTCACCACTATATAAAATAATACGACTTAATACTTTAAAGAATATCTAATTAGAATATGCATTAGAGTGTGAGACCTTTACTTGTTACCTTGACTGATACGAGTGCCGTGTGTCAACTGATGGGGTCATGACAGAAACTCTGTGCAGAATTTTTGAACAGATCAAAAGGAATAACACTATTCAAACTAACTTGGAGATACATGGCTTCTACCTAATCTGGATCGTGCAATTAGGCTTTATCACAACAAACTTCACACCAAACCTTATAGTACAATAACAATAGCCAGAGAAGTGACCGAATTAGATAACTAATAGCTACACAATAGCAATGACCGCATTCGCCAGATATTAACGAGAAACACTAACTAGTATCAATTGCTCCCAATAAATTGTTAGTATTTATAAAATAAAATGTATGAGTTGATACAAATGGAAAGCTCTGTTGTTGACAGTGTATCTAAAACTTTCAATATGATCAAGTTTGAATTATCTGGCTTGTTTACAGTAATGAATAAGGTTTGGTTCATTGAACACTCTAAAATATCACATTTCATACACAAAAAGAATATTATAACTTCTTTCCTAATACTAGCAACACAAGGGTTTTATATACATGACTCAAGAGCTGCCTACAGAAAAGGAATCTATGAGGGACAAACAAACAAACAAACAAACAAACTTTTATTAAAATAATCCTAGTGGGGCAAAAGTTTTTCTAGGGAGGAGGGGCAAACGGCGAATGCCGCATTTGTCCCTCCTCCCTCCCTCAAAACAGCCTTCATGGTAACAACCTGTCCTTCTGAAATGCACAAGATTGGATTCATAACAGCCGCAAGAAATTGGGCAACCAGGAAATAAAGCTTTCCTTTGAGCAGATGTCAAGAAGTTAAGTTATGTTTATGCAGATATAAAGAAAGAAGAACACATACTCCACCAATGACTTACACTGTTGGCAGAACAGACATAATACACAACAGAATCCTAGTTCTCAATGGCGTCCTCAATGGAGTGTCTTAGTGGAGATTTCTCACCAGAGCTTAATGGATACTTCTAGAAGATGTGTTTCTAATAATGCAAAATCCTTGTATCGAAGATAGAGAGTGGAAAGTTTTGTTTTATTGAGGCTGTTTATTCATCCTTAACGAATAAACCAAAATTAAATTGAGCTAAAAAAAAAAAAAAAAAAAAAAAAAAAAAAGAGCAAGTAACAAATCCATCAGTTAGCACTCCTGGTGATGAACACTGGCACCCGGATACGCAAATTCAAACATGATATTGCACAACCGAGAAACAGAGCCAATATGATATATTTGTTGTTTGCCTGAGTGGGACTGAAGAATGCACTGAATAAGGATTTGTATCGTGAACATCTTAGAAACCCAACACCAAAGTTATGTGGAGGAATTGGGAAACCTACCTTAGATTAAGAACCATACTAACTATGGTGACTGTATGGAAGGTATTTCATGTGAGCACAAAGCATAGCTCCAATGCTAGTGCACTGTTCTGAACATAGACTCACTGACACGACAGACAGCAGTAAAACATGGTCTTAGAGTGTAAGTTTACACAGTTATCAAAATACCTAATTGACCAGGACTTACCTTTACGGTCCAGTGCTGGTTCTGACTGAGGTCTCCTCCTTGCCACTGTCACACTATCTGTTTCTTCACTCATCTTCGTAACAGAATTGTAAAGTAAAATTGAAAATTGTGATAATGCAACAAGCGTGCAAGTTTCAACATATGCATTACCTTGATTCCTCCAAATTCAATAGCTAGGAGGGTACGCGCAAAGTTCCTGGTCAGATATACAGGGATACACAGTGAGTAAAGCTAAACTCTTAACCAGGCGCTTCAACTTATCCAGCTCTGCAAGTACAATACAGGCAACTTAGTTCCGCTTTAAACAAGTAAGTGCGATAATTTTGGTAGAGTAGCTCCACCCCCTTCACATTCACGTGGTGAGATGTAAACAAATATTGACAATGACGACCTTTGCCTAATCAATGTCGGTCTTCTTGCGAGTGAGTTTTTAGTCTAATCGGCCCGTGAGGTGCGAGATGTATACAACACTTTAAATATTATTGGTCTGTCGTATACTAAATCCACCAATAATTCTGCAAAGACCTTGGAATGATCTGAATTAGGCCAATCAATATGACTTTATGCTATCTAAGCATGCAAGATATTAGAAGTACCTTTTCTATATCACTTTCCCTTTACACCAAATACATCTCACTTGTTCTGTCTCAATTGACTTACTGTGCCACAAAATTACTCAATCTACAGCAGCAATAAAATTTGGCTGATAACACAAGGGAACTTCACGAATTTCCTCCTTGGATTTGTCAGGAGAAAATGTGAAGGGTGCTCGTTCGGCTACCAAGTTGTTTCCAACAATTCCCGGCGCAAGTTTGCGTTGTTGCCTCTCACTGGCAATGGAAATGTTCAAAGACTTGAACCATCTATAGGAATAATATTAACAGCTGTCCATAACTCCCACAAAAGTTAATAATTTACAACCAAATAACCACATTAACCACAGCTTATAAAGGAATGACAATGACATGTAGCATAGTGGGTTTGTGATCATGAATATCATTAAGTCTGATAGTCGGTAAGGTAATGTGTGCACCATACAGTCTATTGAGCATGATCCTGACTTGTGCTTATTCCTTGTTGAGATGGCTCAGGACCTGGACAACAGCATCACTTCTACTTTAATTCCAAGACTATGAAATAAATTACCTTCCATCAACATTGCCCCTCTTTTTCTTGGGTAAGTGGCCCTGATTTCTGTACCCTGCTGGAGGACACTTACCTAGAGGTGACTCACTGGAAACGCAACAGTTTTTCCATCCCTTACGGTAAAGCTGGACGAAGCTTTGTTAATGAGTTGACAAGATTGTACCAAGCATTTGGGTCTGCCTCAGCCATGGAGTCAGTGGCCCTTAAGGCCGCCATTGTGCTTCCCATTCTATTGTTACAAAAGCCAAGCAAGAAGTTTAAACCCAAGGATCATATAACTTGCCTTGAGAGAAGACTCCCACTTTGGTTAAGTGGCCGTTTAATGGATTTAGTAAATGAAGGGAGAGCTCTACAAGAAAGACTTCCCCGTATGCACAGGATGTCATACAAGAACAGTGACTATTTGGCCAGGTCCTTCTCCAACCTGATGTTTGATGGGAAATGCAAGGCTGCCTTAGACCTCTTGTCATACGATGACAAAGGGGGGCGGCTGCATTTGGATGATGAGGTGAATATGCATAAAACCGTCAAAGATATACTAATCGACAAACACCCTCCTGCTCAGCCTATTCATCCCAGCTGCATCGTATCGGAGGCTCCACAAGACCCACACCCAGTTATTTTTGACTCAATTGATGGTAGTGTCATCCGCAAGGCTGCTCTGCGAGTGAAAGGTGCTGCTGGACCTTCGGGTCTTGATGCACATGAATGGAGACGCCTGTGTACTTGTCATAAAAACTCCTTGAGAGACCTGTGCACAGCTATTGCCTCTGTTGCACGCAGATTGTGTTCCTCCCATGTTGATCCAGTCTCCATTGCCCCGCTCCTGTCTTGCAGACTGATTGCTCTCGACAAAAATCCTGGTGTGCGTCCAATTGGTATCGGTGACACTTTGCGCCGAATCATTGCTAAAGCCATCTTGTTTGTTACTGTGTCCAAGGAAGGAAGCAAAAGTAGCATGGGTCGCTCTTACTCGTCAACTAAGTGAGATCGCAAAATCACAACCTCAAGCAGCCTTCTCAGCATTCACACATGGTCTCCAAAGCAAGTGGACATATGTCAGTCGAGTTATTCCTAACATCAGCCATCTCCTTGAACCTTTGGACACTGCCATTCGGTGTGAACTCATCCCGGCACTAACTGGTCATCCACCATCTAGTGACCTAGAATGTGCCCTATTCGCCCTGCCTGCAAGACTTGGTGGGCTTGGATTGAGACTGCCCTCTATGAATGCCGGACTTAGAACACAGACACTCACTCCTGGTTACTTCGAAGCTAAATGAGCACATTCTCAACCAGTGCGGGACCTACAGTTACGACATCATCTCTGATCAGCTCAACCTGAAAGCTAATCTCTCTAAAGAAAACAGAGAAAGGTACAAAGAGGATGCTGACCAGCTTAGAGGAAAATTACCACCCAACTTGATTAAAGCTATGACACTCGCCATGGAGAAGGGTGCATCCTCATGGCTCACAGTTCTACCTCTTGCAGAACATGGTTTTGCCTTGCACAAGTCAACCTTTCATGATGCCCTAGCCCTCCGCTACGGTTGGTCACCTCCAAATTTACCATCTAAATGTGAATGTGATCATGCATTTACAGTAGATTGTGGGGAAACGTTCTCGGGAGTACGCTACCACCAGAGGAGCAGTCGATCAGGCTAGCTACTTAAGGCAGTTTAAGGCCCTCCAATACCCAAGGTTAATTCGGCGATTGGAATAAGTGTATATTAGCACAGCAAGACACGACTACAACTGTCCGTGCACATGGACAGCAAGCCAATATATAGCAAACTCACTGCCCATGCGCAAAGAAAAGGGGTGATATATAAAACTGGGTACGTGGCACGGAAGTGAATTATAAATGGAATTGGATGAGTATGCGCGTAATAATAAATGTAGGAGAATGCGAATACGGGAGGAGGAGCGTTCTACGACATCTCCCCCCCCCTTTTAAGGATGAAAACACGTAATGAAAAGGGTGAAATGATAGGGATGAAACAAGGATAAAGAGTGAACAAGTGTAAAGTGAGTAGGCAGAATGTACAAAGTACAGGTAAGCAAAGTGGGCAAATTAGACAAAGTGTAAGTGTAAAAGAACTGCAGTAAGTTACAAAATGACAGTACGGGTAGGCTGAAGAGCAGGTGTTTGAATCCAATCTTGTCTGGACATAGCATCGGCCATGACGTTGTCTCGACCTTTCACGTAGTAGATATCGAAATCATAGTCTGCTAGAACTCTTTTCCATCGTGATAATCTGGCGGACGGGGGTTGGCCATCTAAGATGTTGATGAGTGGAGAATGGTCGACGAAAGCTTTGAAATATCGTCCTGAAAGATAGAAATGGAAGTGTCTGACGACAGCAAGCAGGGCTGCTGCTTCCAAATCCAGGATAGGATAATTCTTTTCCCGGAACAACAATTGGCGGGAGTAGAAACTACATGGAATCCATGACTCGTTCCTAAAGACACATAACACTCCACCAATGCCCTTATAAGAGGCATCAGTAAAAACACACAATGAATCGGTAACATTGGGAATTACAAGTGAAACATGATGTGAAACAGAACTGATAATAGACTTAAACGCTGTAATAGAGTCGTCATCATGTTTTATATGGTCGGGACTGTTCTTGGTCAGATGAGAATTTAAGATGGTTGTGAAAGATGATAAACGAGGAATGAAGCGAGAATAAAACATAACAAAACCCAGAAATGAACGGAGCGAATACTTGGTCGTGGGAAGAACATAGTTCGCAAAGTGGGAAACACGAATGGACGGAATGTGGAGCTTTCCTCTACCTACATGGAAGCCAAGGAAGTCAAAAGACTCGAAGCACCAAGAACATTTGCTCTGTTTGACCATAAGACCAGCAGTACTTAGTCGGGAGAGTACGGCAGTGATGTGGGACAAATGATCACTGAAGGAAGTGGAATAAATGATAATGTCATCTATATAAGGGAGAGAAAAGGACTCCAGACCACGTAAGCCACTCTGCATTAATTGCTGAAAAGTACTGGGTGCGTTCGTGAGCCCAAATGGCATCACGCGATATTGAAACTTTCCCTGAAGGCAGGAAAACGCAGTTAATTCCTTAGAATCCTCTGTCAACGGAACCTGATGGAACCCTTTTAGGAGGTCCATCTTGGACAAAAACTTTGCAGACCCAAGTTGAGCAATGATGTCTTCAATAGAGGGCATAGTAAACGGGTCCCTAATGGTAATGCTGTTCAGCTTCCTGTAGACAATGACAATACGTATGCCTCCATCCTTTTTTCGGACCGGCATAGGAGGGCTGGACCACTTTGAAGAGGAAGGCTCAATGATATTAAGGGACAAGAGATTTTCGATCTCAAGTCTAAAGGCTTCCTGGTGCGCAATTGGGATTGAATAAGATGGTGACCAGATAGGCAATGTCGAAGTGACTGAGATGGAGTGACTAATCATGGAAGTGATACCTGGTGTGTCGGTGAACACTGAAGGGAATGAGTCGAGAACAGATTGGAGTTGCTGACATTGGTCGGGTGACAGGTCAATGGGTTTGGGTAAATTGTCTTGTAACCAAAAGTCATCTGTGACGTCTTCATCAGGGATGATGAGAGCTCGGTTAATGGGCAAGGATTTCTTGACCTGAGACAGGTGAATAACCTTAGACTTGGCCTTCTTACTACCTTGTGGGACAATGGCACAGTTAACTGGCGGAAGTAATTTGACAATGGTAAAGGGTCCCTCCCAGGAAGCATCTAAACATTTGTTGATCCCAGGAGACCTCTTATATATAACATCCCCAACATTAAAATCACGGACAAGGGCATCTTCCTTTGAAATTCTGTCTTTGCAATGTTTGGCTGACATGGCCTGCTTAACATAGTGTGTCTGACACGATAAAATGTTGTCTAAGTCAGCAATAAAGGAAGGAACATTCACAGAGTTGGAGGTAGGAGACAGCCACAGAGATTTGAGTGTGGAAAGGATAAAGGGGGGTAGGTTTCAGAAAGAGAAGTTCATGGGGAGTTAAACCATGACGAGAGTGAGGAATGCTCCTAAAGAAATACAGTACCAAATCTAGAGCTAAGGGCCAGTCTTGTCTAGCATCTATACATTTAGACAGCATAGCTTTCAAAGATGCATGAAAGCGTTCGAGCTTGCCATTGCTCTGGGGGTGGTAAGGTGACGTCTTAACACCTTCGACACCAAACTTTCTGCGCAAATGGGAAAGGGTAGACGACAGAAAGTTAGAACCCTGGTCTGACAGGACCTGTAATGGCACCCCCAACACCGAAATTACTGAAAGGAGAGCTTTGGCAGTTTCTTCTGCTGTGTAGGTTTTCATAGCCACTGCAAAGGGAAAACCTGAAGCAAGGTCCATACAGGTAAATACGAAGCGGAGGTTGCCTTTTGCCTTAGGCAAGGGACCTACAATGTCCACAGCTAGCTTCTCACCTTGCTGGGACACGATTTCTGCTTCAACCATTGGAATTCGACCAGGACCAGATTTATTGAACTTTAAGCACTTTGAACATGCCTGGACATAAGATTTAATATCACTAGCCATATTCGGCCAGGTGAAGTGCCTATTAATCAGTGAACGGGTAGCACCAATACCACCATGTCCTAGGCCATCATGGGCTGCCATGAGAACATCCTTCCTCAACGACGTGGGCACAAGTAAGGCATGTGAAAACTGGTTTTGGGTGGTTGTTAAGCACATTAAGAGGCCATTAACAATAAAAAAGGATTTTTCGTGCTTTCTAGCGAATTTCCAAAGTGGAGCAAGTGACTCATCTTCACGTTGCAACTGACTAAACTTGTCTCTTGTAATCCCATCAAACTTGAGTGTGGGAATAGGAATGGGAACCAAAGAGTTACTAGGAACAGCCTGAGGTTCAGCAGGACTTTCAACGGAATTATTGACTGACTCGACTATAACATTAGTAACAAAATCAACAGAGTTATTCTCAGCATCAACAGTGACCACTTCAGATACAGGCTCGGTTTCAATCAAGTCTGTCTCATCATCAAACTCGGCTATCTCATCCAGAGGCAGAGGGCTAGCACCCTCAGAAGCATGTAAAGCACCAGCGATCTGCTCTGCAAGCTCATTCTCAGCCTGCATGGCACGGGTCACCGTGAGTACAGGTACAGGATCCGACCTAACATGGGCAATTAAATCTAACAAGTTAGACTTGCCAAAGTCTGTTCCAAATAAGGCGGTCCTAGGTGGTAGCCTAGAATCCACAGCGAGTAAACAAACTCCTGTAAGTGTAGGGAGTTCAACGGGAATTTCAAAAACAGGCACTGACTTGGGGACTTGAGATATTCCGGTGATATTAACAAATTTGACCGGCTCGTAATCAATATCAATAAAGTCATCAGAAATCAGAGAAATCCTGGCCCCAGAGTCAATGACAATTGGTGTCTCAATACCATTAATACAGCCATAGGTAACTAAATCCTCTTCATTAAACGAATTAATTGGGTTAGACGGAAAATCATTAACAAGTGACTGACTCAAACCATCGGAAGAATTATCAAAGTCTACCATTCTAACGGGTCTGCTGTTCCTGGGAACAGATTCAGGACGAGTACGAGGAGGAGGAATAGGAGGGGCTTGAACAACTGGTTGAGGAGGAGGGGTGACTTGGTTAGAGGGGATGACTAGGAGGGTTGGTGGGAGGATGGTGAGAATGGTTACCAGAATGATGACGCCTAGTGGGACAACAGTTGGCATAATGTCTTAGGTTACCACACTTATAACATGTCACAGATTGCAGGTCACGCCTAGGAGATTGAGGAGGGTTAGAAGAATTAACAGATTGGTCACTATGAAAATGTGAAGGTCGGTAATTGGAACTTGGAGAAGAATGGGATTGGGGTTTAGAATGAAAGGGGTTACGATGGGGACGGAAATTGTGATCAGAATGCGAATTGGAATGAGAATGAGGCCCAGAGTGAGATTTAGGAATGGAGGAAGAGATAGTGGTGTACCATGTATTACACTCTTGGATGAAAGACTGGTTAGTTTCACACTGCTTAGAAAGAATAGAATTACGCTGGTCAGAAGTGAAACCAGCTAGAACACCAATAGTAGCGAAAACACTTGACATCTCATCGATTAGCTTATCTGATCAGTTAACCAGAAAGGGGAGACTATCTAGAATAACTTGAAACTTGTATTTCCACCCATTATACCATTGGAGGAGGGATCTATTTCCGCTCATCCTAAATTTGAGTGGGAAGGAATTCAAACACTCCGAGATGGAATACCCACCCACATTCAACAAAACAATCTTCATATCCTCGTAAGAAGTACAGACTGAAGCATTATTATAATAAGCTTCTTTAAATTGGCCTATCAAAACGGAGGGTAAGCAAGTCAGCCATCGATGGGGTGCAATAGCTCGAGTAGTCAGCTCGAATTCAAAACGATGGAGAAAGACGAAAATGTCTTCTCCTTCAATTATCTTGCCAATGGCAGAGGACAAACTTTTAGGATCAACCAAATTGGGAGTCTGAACTTGAATGGGAGGAGTTATCTGCCTGTTCTGAGTAATTAATTGGGCAAACATCAGCATAGTAGGATCAACATCAGCGACTTTTGCTTGATCAGAAATGGACTTAAGAAGAGAAGTAGGATCATTAGTCAATGAAGGACTAGGTTGGGCTGAAGCTGAAGCAGGTTCTTTGGGGATAACGGTATCATTGTTAGTAACCGGCTCGGCAGAAGTGAGAGAATCATTTAAGGGAGGTGAATCACCAGACACAGAATAAGAATTAATAGAGGGCAGTGAAATATAATCACAGAGGTAGGAACTGAAGAAGAGTCAGAGTGAGCAGGTGATAGATTGGCCTTGGCAAGAACCTTGGCCCTATGACGTCTGGTATGCATGACTAATAAATGACACACTGAGTAAATTAAAACAAGAGATATAAGTGTTCGAGCACAACAGAATGTAACAATAACAGTGCAATAAGTCAAACAAATAGCTTGCGTTCGTAAAATGAACCGAAGGGCGAATGAAGAAAGGACGAAGTTCGGTAGGGCTCGCCACACGGAAACTGAAGTAGAAGCTGGGCGAATGAAGAAAGGACGAAGTTCGGTAGGGCTCGCCACACGGAAACTGAAGTAGAAGCTGGGCGAATGAAGAAAAGGACGAAGTTCGGTAGGGATCGCCACACGGAAACTGAAGTAGAAGCTGGGCGAATGAAGAAAAGGAGGAAGTTCGGTAGGGCTCGCCACACGGAAACTGAAGTAGAAGCTGAGGAACAGCTCAGGAACGGACAATTGGAAATCGGCGGAAACCCTCAACACCGGAAGAACTCAGGGATTGCCTGATAAAGAAAATATATACAAGTGAAACTTGAAATGGGCTTGACTCAATTGGAATAGAACGGGATGAAACAAGACAGCACCAATCTCTGGCTACTGTCAAAGAAGAGGAAAGAATGCAGGACACCGCCAAATGCTGGCTGGCACCTGGAAAGAACGCAAATCTCGACGGAGTGAGGACGTCTCCAAACCAGCTCTAAGAAGAACTGGCGTACCGCTGCTACCAACTGTGGGGAAACGTTCTCGGGAGTACGCTACCACCAGAGGAGCAGTCGATCAGGCTAGCTACTTAAGGCAGTTTAAGGCCCTCCAATACCCAAGGTTAATTTGGCGATTGGAATAAGTGTATATTAGCACAGCAAGACACGACTACAACTGTCCGTGCACATGGACAGCAAGCCAATATATAGCAAACTCACTGCCCATGCGCAAAGAAAAGGGGTGATATATAAAACTGGGTACGTGGCACGGAAGTGAATTATAAATGGAATTGGATGAGTATGCGCGTAATAATAAATGTAGGAGAATGCGAATACGGGAGGAGGAGCGTTCTACGACATAGATCACGCCTTATCATGTGCCAAAGGTGGTTTCCCCTCTATCAGACACAATGAGATCAGGGACATTTCTGCTATGCTGCTGACCGAAGTTTGCAATGACGTGTGTGTGGAACCTGACCTACAGCCCGTTGCTCCCAACCAACTACATGGTTCCTCTGCCAACATACAAGATGGTGCAAGGTTGGACATTGCGGCAAATGGTGTTTGGGGTGGAAGACTGGAAAGAACTTATTTTGACGTACGAGTCTTCAATCCCATTGCACCATCCAACCGGAATCTACCCCCATCTACTGAAAGCATGAATGGGAGAAAAAAAGGGCTTATGAACAACGTGTCCGTGAAGTTGAACATTCTTCATTCACTCCACTCGTGCTATCTGCTGCTGGCGGTATGGGCACTGAAGCCACAATTTTTTACAAGCGTCTTGCCAGCCTTCTGGCAGAGAAGTGGGATACACACTACAGCAGGACTGTGTGTTGGTTGTGTTGTCATCTGAGCTTCGCCCTACTGAGATCTTCAATACAAGCTCTTAGAGGTGCACATCCTCCAGGGGGCATGCTGTAAGGCTGCCTTCTGCAGTAGACCTCGTCACCTCTGAATCACAGGTGGTGACGAGTTTTTAACTTTTACTAGTTTTTCTTTTTGTCCTACTGTCTCTGTTTTCATCTACACTTCATCTACACTGTCTAATTACATTCTTGAGGTGTCTCTGACAAGACCTCCGACTCCCGAGGCGGACTCAAGTGAACTACTCCCACTCATCATTTACTCTCACGCATGCGCATTACTTTCTCCCACGTGGCACTGGTCAACCACAACCTTTGCCCGCCCTTTTGTTTTTCATTATTCTCAATTGCAGTTCAACTCGAGTCAAAAATAGTTGTGACACTTAGATAGTCTTAGTTAGTCTAATAGTTTAGCTACTACTCGTCAGCGTTGTGAGCTCTTCTCGTCAGTCCCATCTTTTCTGCCTGGGCGGTTCTCATTAGAGCCCGCGAGACGAACGTTCAGACGTTTGGCGCAAAATCAGTGTTGGTCCTGGATCCTTGGACGAGAGTTGGGAGTTACGCCCCAGTTCGTTGACTCTGCAGTGCATCTCACGGCCCTTCACAACATTCATTGTTGGCGAGCGAGCGAAGCGAGCGAGCAACTCTAAGATGTATGGAAATCCTGAATACGTGGTACGTCGTCGTTTTGAATACGTCGTCGTTTAAACGCGTCGTCGTTTAAACGCGTCGTCGTTTAAACGCGTCGTCATTTAAACGCGCGCGCGCATTCCAGAACTTCAAAGTGTCAACATTTCTCCAGAACTTCGCTCGCTCGCCCAACCAATGCTACACGAGCATTTTCTAGTTATTACTAGTGATGTGCTTGAGCACAAATGGCGAGCGAGCTAAAGACTATACTATTATGATTTTGACTTCTAACACTGAAGCTACTGAAAATAAGGTCCAGTTTTTAAATTTAGCATACAGGGTAAAGGGATTTCAGTGCCATAGTAACAACTCTGCAACTGCTTGGAAGGAAAAAAAACAAAAAAAACAATACACGTTATTTAAAAGTTTTCTTTGTGATATTCTTTAGCTAAGTAGTGGTTGTAACACACAATGCTTTGACACAACTGGACATGCACCTACACAGACTTTACCCAATGTATTTTCAAGTAAATACTGTTGCGCAAGGCTTATAACCGTGACAAAGAGCGCATTGACTTACCACCGCCACTAACTCGAATAGAAATGGAAGTCCCTTAAGTTTTCAAGTTTTAACTGCACCCGCAAAAGAATTCAAAACGGTAAACAATTCAATTTCTAGGGTGACACGGGTACTGATCGATAAACCAGAGGATTCTGTTTAGTGCAATTTGGGAAGGGGTCGACCACATAACTAACACAAAAACGCGAGGGTCAAAGTACAAAATGACATACATACGTCCATACATATATCTAAACTAGTGGTGTGCTTGAGCACAAATGGCGAGCGAGCCTGATAGCTAGGTAACATAAAATGTTACTATTTTTAGCTTACTTCATGCAAACACTATAATAGCAGTTATGACATTTGATTTCAGCAAACAAATACAAAATCACTCTCTTACCTTATTAATGGTAACTTTTGTAGTATCAAACATCAACCATTCTGATAATCTCAATCACCAGTAACTTTTGAACAAGCTCTCAGCTACGATAAAAATTAAACCAGTGTTATTATTTGTAATTTTAGCCAACAAATATGGAATTACTACTTACATCATTCTTGAGTATTGATAACTTCTGTAGTATCAAATTGAAGTTACTTTGACCATCGGAATTACCTTGAATTCTTGACAACAAGCTCTCACCTACAAAAACAAAAGACAATCAATTTTAGCACACAAATACACAATTACTTTCTTACCTCATTTTCTTGAGCAGTGTTAACTTTTGTAGTATCAAATTTGAGCCAATCTGACCATTTGAATTTACCAGTCACTGTTAACTAGCTCTTAGCTACAAAAAAGAAAGGCCAGAGTTAATTTTGCATATTTAGCTAACAAATATGGAATTGCGTACTTATCTCAGCTTCCCTCGAGAAGTAGTAGCTTCCATAGCATTAATACTATGGCATTCTGACTACCAACGGCTCTTGACAACCAACAACCGGCACTCCGTATCCCCCCTAAAACGGCGAAGTTTTGAAATTAAGTCTGGAAAAGGGTCTTCAATGCCATAGTAACCTGTCGAATCAACTTTTTGTGTCTTGAAAACAAGCGTTTTAGCAGGAATTTTCTCACACTTTGGAGCTTAAGTATAAAGTAAGGTTTGCTTAATGCTGTAGTTTCAGAATAAACTGGAGTCAAGCCTAAATAGCCGTGTTTTTAGGAGAAAAAAGTTCCCCGCGCGCGCGTTTTAAGAGCATACGTACCATCCATACATACATACATATATATAACATATACCCGATTTTGCATTATCCACCCCTAATACTGTCTCGCTCGCTACGCTCGCTCGCCAAAATAAATAAATAAATAAACATCCCCGATTTTCGATTGTGTTACCCCTGTAAGTGTCTCGCTCGCTACGCTCGCTCGCCAATCAATTGTTGCCCATAAAAGCTGGTACTCACCGCGGAGCTGAAAGCTTCGCGTTTGCGTTTTCTCAACGATAAGCCCGAAATTAAAAAAAGTAGCACCTTAAATCTTCGTCCTGAGTAAGTTCATGCCTAAATCAACTAGTAATCTCCAAAATCAACTAGTAATCTCCAAAATCAGAGCGTGACAGACAGACAAACAGACAGGACGACTACTATAACCCTCTCGCGCATGCGCACTGAGGGTTAATTAGAAACGCTCAGAAGGCTTATAATTAATAACTATCAAGACTATTTATACACTGTGTACTTTTTAGCACAGTTGATAGCATTTAGAGAACTAGTTAATCATTGTTTTTAAAGTTTTATCCCAGTAGTACAAGCTATTGTAGTTTAGTATACTTCATAACACTTTGACACATTGAAAACTAAACAATGTTTGATTGGTACATGTACTATTAAACATTTACACAGCACAGCATAACAATGTCATGTAATACTTGTAGCTACATGTAAGTACATTGAGTTAAAAAGTTAAAGAAAAAAATTTTTTCCTTCCAATTTCACTTCTCACAAAACATCTTTGTCAAACTGGCACCATTTCTTATCCAATACAGCCCTGGTTTTCTTAATGGTGCAATTGTAAACAGCTCTGAACAAGATGCTGCGGCATGTTGCATTGCAAGTCCAATTGAATTGACATTGAATTCTGATTGAAGTAGTTGAAGAACTTCAGACAATATTTCCCTCTGGTCTGCTTTGGATAAACAATTAGCTATAACTTTTAATGGTAGGTTTTGTCCAGAAACAACTGCATAAAATATTATTGCAACATCATTAATAGACAACAATAACAACATCACAACTGATAGTTATGAAGTACAGCTTATCAACAGTGTTGGTAGCCTTTGTAGTAACATATTGAGACCACAGCATTTCAGTTTTATTTAATATAACAAACACTTGTAGTATTATTTAAGCAACAAAGTACATGGACAACACAATTGTCTACAAATTCATTATTTGTCGTTTAATTGCTACCTTTTGTTTTCTGAAGTGGACTAATTAATGTTGCATATCTAAAATTATCACATCCATTATATTCAGTTGAGTTATGTTTGATAGTTCCATTGGTGTAAACCAACGTAGCATTATAACCGTATGTCATGAGCAGTACATTAGTGCTGACTAAAGTCAGGTATTTAAAGGATATCGGTAACTGTGCGGTAATCAGACGAAAATATGAACCATTGATTGACACAGACCCCAGGTAGTTTCCACTTGTCCAGTACAGTACTTCATTAGAACTATCAAGTGCTATAGAAACTGCTTGTGGGAGAGTGGCAAGAAGAATGGAATCACCACTTCTTTCCCTATTCATAGAAGCACGATATATAGCTCCACCTGCAGCACCTGCTATTTGTGTACCCCAAAATACAAACCTGTGAAGCAAATTAAATAACAATTATATGTTATGTATTCAATTACATTACTACAAACTATACACTTTAGACTTTAACGTATGGTTGATTTAGTAGCATGAACTTCTTTTTATCTATAATATATTACATCATTCATCACAGAATGTTTGTACTAATGATAGATAAAAGGAGTAGCAAGTAGCTAAATAATACAATATTGAGAAAATATTAAAGAGAATTAAGGTTATCAATGCTGTAGTAACGTACCGTACACAATTGAATTGATGTACATGAATTATACTACTAACCCAGACTTATGATCAGCAATTAATTGGAGTGGCCGAAATGTACTATTGACTCTAACAAGAGTTGTTACAACTTTGGTTGTGATATCTACAACATTGATGGTGTTCAGAGAATAGTCTCCCCAGTAGAGCTTGTCTGACACCTCATCAACAGCTATTCCAGCTAATAATGAAGAACAAAATATATATTATGTACATTATGTATTAAGCATTTACGGTCTTTTATTACATCTTCCCTTTCCAATACATCAAAGTTTACCTTATTCTTCTTAAGCCATGTACTTATATATTAGATTTCTTACTATGCTAGATAGAATTCATATAATTGGTGATTACTAAACCATTAGTGGTCATAAAACATTTCTGTTATGGTGATATTGCAGCATAACTTCTGAATGAGTGTTACAGTAACTTATTGCTGCAGAAGTGTGGGATATACATATACATGTACTTGCATGCTTTAGAGCTCAATCAGGTAATAGGCACTCATGATATCATCATGCAATAGCATATACATATACATGTACTTGCATGCTTTAGAGCTCAATCAGGTAATAGGCACTCATGATATCATCATGCAATAGCATTTATCTTTTAACTAACCTTCAAAATAGCTCTAGGTCTAAGAACAGTTAACACATTTCTCATTGCTTCCAGAGACCAAAAAATTGCCAGCAATTTTTGTCTATTCCTAATAAGTGCTCATGAAAAGTTTATAGTTTGAACCACAAGAGACTTAGATTACCTGACTGTGCAGTACTAGCTAATGAGTGTTGAGCAGCATAATTTCAGCCTTTATTATAAGGGCACGTGTGTGGCATACGTTTAGCACATGTAATGTATTTGATGGACACTTTGGTGTTTACAGAGTTGGTCATGAAGTTGTCTCTATAGCAAACATTTTCATGTCCTAATCATCAAAAGAATTCATCTACTCTTACATTCTATTGTGACCTCACTATGCTGCTGTATAAACCTCAACATAATAAAATAATAACGAACAGTAATTAAAATGGATTTGTTAATTATATGGTGCTATAACTCTTTTTTTTTTTGCATAATAAGCTACTTGTCATTTGTAGTTCCCAAGAATCCATTCTAATCGCACAAAGGAAGATGGAATCAATTATTGTAAACTTTTTTTAAGGGAAATATGTACTAGCTAGGTGGAATCACAAAAAAGAGCGAACAAATGTATTGAAGCCATTTTTCTTTATGAAACTAGATTGAAGTGCACCACTTATAATAGTGATAACAAAATGGCAATGCTCCTGTAATAATAAACACTCCAAAATTGTGTATATAATCATAACTGACAACTGAAGAATATTTATTCATTGTTTCATACATATGGTGGTAGAGCTGAGGAGAAATGGAACAACTCCAGATCCATTCAAAGTAGACATCCAAATTCCTCGAAACTGTGATATATCTGACCAAAATAGCATATTCCTTCTGCACACAAGAATATACATTTCAATTTCCTTATAAGAGACACTTTATTTAACTACCTGTAGTGATAATCCACACTATAGGAATTGTTAAGATTAGACAGTATTGTCCGAAACCTTGATATATTGTTAGCATCAATTAATCGCATAGACCTGGCTTCTGCTACAATCAAATAAGGATTGCCCTCTGGAAAATAGTAAATGCAATAATTGAGTATTTCTTTGCAATCACTTTGTATGGATTACTACTTGGTGCATACATGTCATTATTTGCACATCACACTGCCAAGTGGTAACATTCTTATGTAGTACTGAATTATATTATATATACAAATACATAAATGTAGTGACTCAATTGTATTATACATCAATAATAACATTATTAAAAGGAACATTTTTTGTCGTAATGATATGTCATGTGATCATTTTTATTGCTATTTTTATGTAAAAAAATTCTTTTATTGCCAAATCTTTTAATGCTATTCTTTTAATGTCAATTATTTTGGGATCTGCAATTGTATTTTACATTAATAATTAATATTTATATGGACTCTGTTTAAATTGAGTCTACCCAAAGTATTTAGTAACTTCATAACCAATTCCATCTTTGGCAAACCTTGTTGGACCATACAGCTATTTCAATTCAAATAAAATCTGGTGTAGCCTCAATATTTCTAATAGCAAGCACATTATGTTGCTCATTGCTGTATACATTATTATTTATTATGTATATTTGCCCAGGTTGTCCTGACCTTCCTTGAGGCAACTTTTGTGCACATCTGAGCAACAATCTCTGAGTAAATGACAAAGAGCATCACAGAAGCAGTTGGCTGGATATCCTTGGCAATGCCCATTACTACAGCAGCCACTCCCATGTCCAGCCAGCACACATGACCCTAAATAGTAATGTATTGTTATGGTAGATGACAATCATGCGCCAAAAATTAGTACCAAAAATACTAGTTTTAACTCATTTTTCAAATTGTTTTGACATTTTCTTCAGAAATTGACTGGGTGTTTTCCTTTATCACTACCCCATGTACCCAGTATAGTAATATCACATTTAAAAGGTTAACTTTTACTACGTTACATCCAAAAATCACTTCAATTATGTGAAAAAAATCCATGATATAATTTTCTACAGATAAGAATGTCTTACCAGGTATTACCCTATCAGGAATGACATGGACACCGGAGCTTATCAAACCTGCAAATTTTATATTGAATTATCTCCAGCTATTTGTCTATTGAATTCTAGCTGATGACCTGTGCATGATGAACCATTCGACAACATTCCATCTGGACAAGCGCAGGAGTATCCACTGGAGGATGTGCTGAGGAGGCAAAAGTGAGAACATCCACCGTTCCTTGTGTTACAAGGATTGAATGCTAAATATAGAATAAAATAGCATTTAGATATTTTGCATACAAACTGAACTAAACTGCACCTGCTACTTGCTGAATAGGACTAACAAATTTAATTCCAAAGAGTCTGGCACAAGTTGTAACATTTGTTAGAATCTTAGCTGGGCCACTGGATGTGTTCATAACACGAATAGTATTGCCATCCCAGTCAGATATATAAAGTGTACTTTCATGTATTGCAATACCAAATGGATGAGACAATCCACTGTAAGATAGTACTCTCCTGAGACTTCCATCAACTCTTGAAGTTTCTACTCTGCCATATCGAGCCTCTACCCAATATAAATTCTGCATTGCAATATCAAGAGTTATACCATTTGGCCAAACTAGATTAGTATTATGGAGGGTTTGTCGGTTAGTGCCATCCATGGATGCCCTCTCTATGCTTGCATTTGTACCCCAGTCTGTCCAGTACATGTTCCTGTATTTACAAAGATCAAATGATTCACCTGCGTGTGTTCGCCTATACTATTATTAGCTATAAGTCTTAATTACTCCCAGTTATTTATTTAGTAGTAGAAAACTAACAATTGAAACATGTAACTGTTTACCTTGTTGTGGGATCTAAGGCAATACCTCTTGGTTGTGTTTCAGGTCCAGTGTTTAGAAGTGTTTTATACAAAAATGAAGTGGGATCAAATACAATAATAACATCAAGGCCTGCATCTGTGATGTATAATTTATTGGTTGTATAATCAACAGCCAGTCCATCTAAAATACATCATCAAACACATAGAATATTTGTCTAAAATGCTAGTCAAAACGATGTTGTGTACTCTAAAAGTAAAAATAATATTGACGAAGTGTAACATGGATGACGTAATGAATTATGTGTCTAGTATTACACTACTGTTGAATGTTTATACCTGGAGTAGACAATCCTACTGTTAGTAATGTCAACACTCCAGATCCATTCATGCTAGACTGCATCAATACTTTTCTGTTCACATCTGTCCAGTAAAGTTTGTCATTTCTGTTAAAACACACAATGTTTTATAAATATGCAAACTGGATGAATTATCTGTGACTATATATTTGGCTTATAAAATTTTATTATGAGCCCAAATAACCCAAAACAAGAAAAAGTCCAATTCTAATGTTGTAATACTTAAATATATTTGAGTAACTGATGTGAAATAACTTTTATTCATAATAAGTAAACTAAAAAAAAGTTTCCCATAGATTTTAATGGTAATAAGTACTATATTATTATTTAGGTGTGATTTAGCTCACTCTAAATAATAATCAATAGTCGCAATAACCTTTAAGTTATCTTACCCTAACAATATAATCCAAAACAAAATCATTCCTTTTAACTGGTAACCCTCAACTTTAATTATAATCAGGAGCCCCATCACCCCTCAAATTAGCTTTCCCAGATTATAATCAAGGGACACACCCCCCTCCAGTTAGCTCATTCTGGACTATAATCAACAGCAACACAATTCCTTGAGTCAATTGATCCTTCTTATCTTATCAGCACCTATAAAGTTAGCTTATCCTAGATTATGAACATTGTCAAGAAGCAATAGCACTCCTGAAGTTGCCTATCTAAAATAATCAAGACCCACATCCGTGAACTTGAGTGGATAAATTAATTTGAAAGGTGATTCACCTTTCAAATTAATTCACCTATCTAAGTTGCTTTACTAAGGCTAAGATCATGAGCCACAGCAATCTCCTAGATTATAATCGAGGGACACATCACCCATCTGGTGAGTTCACCCTGAATATTATCAAAAGCAACAACATTTTTTAAGTTAGCTTATCTCACATTATCAACACCTATTACGTTAGCTTATCCAAGATTATGAACATCATCAAGAATAGATTACTCAAGAGCCATAGAACCCCATAAGTTATCTTACCCAAGATCATAATGAAGAGCCACAGCTCCCCTTAAGTTAGTAACTAGTGACTGTTTGCTCCGTCCATTTAATGTAACCTGATAAATCTTGTCAGTGTGAGCCACAAGAAGATACTCGTCACCATTATTATTGGCTGTAAAAGTAATGAAGAAACAAGTATTGTTACTATAATGCCTTATAACTACTATTTACCTTGTCTTTTATTTCTAATTTTGCTACTTTGATCCTGCATATTTGAAAATAAAACTTTATTTTGTTCTTGAACCTGTACAATGTATAGATAATATGGAACATTGTTTGCTAACATTTTTATCTTAATATTTCAGTAACTTTAGTAAACTCATTGATATTGTAATATATAATCAAGGCATATATTCATGTCGCACAATCTTGTTGCTCATTTGACAAAATAATTTTCACCAAATTCTCCTACTCAAGTAGTATAGATATTTCCCGGAAAGACTTGTTGGCTCACTTTAGATTATTTTACAGGACGCATAGTTAAAATCATGTAATATAAGAGGTATGCTACTCCAAACTTATTTTTGAGAAGAAAGTAATGTCCTGAATTCTGACCTAAAAAGTAAACATGTTTGTGGAATTCTGACCTAAAAAGTAAACATGTTTGTGGAACAAAGAAAACTCCTGAAAAGCAAACACAAGTACCAGATAGGAGCATTTGGAGTCAAAACAATTTCATTCTTGTAAAAACTTACCTGGAAATTAGCTTCAAAGGGTATGTTTCCTTCATAGAAACAACTTTCATAATTGCTCCACACAAAATATCTATGTATTAAAAAGAAAAAAAAATGCCTTGCCATATTAAGTCTTCGGCTGAACTCTGTTATATTTATCTTACTTTATCATGGTATTTTCATTTACATGATCCAATGCAACTCCAAACTTATGTACTTTTCCTTTATTCTCTATACTAAAGGTATCCTGTAAATGTATACATACACGGTGTCAACAAGCTAGCCATTGTACTGATCATATGACTAAAAGGAGAATTCTGCTCTTACATTGTCATGTTCGCAAGATCGAACTGATCCAGATGGTGTCACTGAGAAGGATCCTTGCCCATTACAAATATGCAGCAATATGTCATCTATTCCAGTATTATCCTTAACTTGTAGGTCCAGTGCTACACATTACAAGCATTACAAGTCACACAATGACTAGCTACATGTAAGTAAAAGAAACATTGATGAGAGAGAAAAAGTAACAAAACAATAGAACAAACAAAACTTACACAACAATAACAACAACTGCAACTACATCCACACCACACACCAAAACATCAGTGTACTGAACACCCTCAGTTTTTAATTTTGCATTTCCTTATATTATGTAATCCAATTAAACTTTCTTAAAAAAGTTTTTTTTCCTCAAACTTTTTAAGCTACAGTATTATTAATTCACTAGCATATTTTAGTCAAAGATCTATTTATCTCTAGATGTATTTTAATCTGATTATCATATTTTTATAATTTTTATGACAAAATGAAATTTACGTTGGCCTGTTGAAATTGAGACTGTAGTATAGAATTAACTATATGAATTAAAAGTTTACTATAGTTTGTTCTAGAAGATTAGTGGTTAGAGCTTTCATGGGTTGTTGCCAAGTGGTCCTGGATTCAAACTCATGATGCAAATATTTCTTTAATCCTTCTTGAATGAAGTACATTGAATTTTTTTAAAAATAATGATAGTAATAAAAGTATAGTACATAATCTGGTTTCTCTTTGTGTGCAGCATCATGGAATTTCTCTTATTGAACTTACAGTATTTGTTTATAGCAGACTTTATAAATTTTAGTTGAAAATGACCAGGTCTGCATCTCCCATTATGCAAATTGAATTTTTCTTCCTGATGTAAAAAATATCCTTCACAAAAATTGTGCAGCCATTGATGGCTTTTCTCAGCAGAAACTAGTACTAGCACCACCACCATTAAAAGATCCATCTGTAGGGTATGCCACTTTATTCCCCCACGATGTTACACTTGAAATTATTTTGTACCAGCTTCTAAAATACTCTGACCTAGCTATATCAAGGGCTGAAGAAATCCCTGGGAAAATCCGTATCACAGAAACGCTAGGTTTATTTTGCAACTAGCAAAATAATTCCCATTACATTTTGTACTGCAGTACAATTCTTGGATACAGTGCTCGTTAACACCAGTGCGCATGCGTTATAGGGTCATGGTACTCTGTCAGTCAGTCAGTCAGTCAGTTATTCTGTCACACCGCAGCGCAGGAAAAACTACAGCGTCCGAAGATAACAAGGCAGCAAAATATTATTGTATAAGTCCGTATAGTGTGACAGAATATTTTGCTTCGACTTATTATCGCCGTAATCACGTGAGCGTCCTTACCGCCCGGGGTTGTTTTACTTTACTCAGAGTTTAGCTGCCAGGGTGCTGTTGGTACTACTTACTGGTGAGGTGAGTGTTTCTTGCATGTTGGCTATATATCGACATATTCATATTGATAAAGCCAAGTAAATTAATTTTATAGTCTAACTAGCTGGTGTAGCTATAATGACGCTGAGGGTTTGCACCTTTGATGTTTCATCAAGACTGTACTAAATTTTATTTTAATTTTGGATAATCACGTAAATGTTGGATAACTTCAGTCTTTTCTAGGCTGTTCGTAGAAAGTATCAAATAAACAAAAAATGACGAGTATATCATTTCTCAGTTGGTCAGAGGTGATTCTAAACAATTGAATTATTATAGTCCACCTGATTGGAAGTCGACATCCAATAAGTTTTGTCATTTAAAAAATAATTTATTGAGATAATTTAACAAAAACAAGCGTAAAAAATCAATCAAAATAGTCTTTCAATATTCTATTAAATTAATAAACTGTTGACTAATAAAAAATTGAAAGAAATTTCTATATAGCTATAGCTAAATTCATGATTCAGCTAAGAGCATGTGTGACCTTTAAAGTACTGCATGTGCATTCTCATCTTATGTGAACCATAATAAGGAACATATTATTATGTTGAGTATAAAATGTTAGCTCAAGTAATGGTTGCAGTAGCTACTACTATCATGTACATCATTTTGAAAATTCAGATGGAAAACAACAATTCAACAACACAGACTCAAAATTTGGAAGTGGAATCTGTATAATTAATTACTTCTTTTTTATCCCATTTTTTGTGTGATTTATCCACTTGCTTCTTTGGAAGATATATTTCAATGTGCAGTGTTTCAACAGTTCCCAAGTTGACATCCAGTTTCTCTTTAAGAATCCAGATCGGTTGAAGCAATGTAGTTGTTATATTTCTTTAGGGTTTATCAATTTCATTTTTAATAATTAATCAATCAACCAATCAACAATAGCAACAACAAACAACAAGTAACATAAGAACTACAAACAGTTAAGTGACTCGCAAAAAGAACTCCGTATAATGACCAAGTGACACAAGATTAAATGGAAGAGATGACCTGACCACAATACCAAAAGAAGTGAATGGACCACAAGAAAGTAATGAGTCATAAATTACAAATACACATTTCGCATATATAACAGTAGTGTGAACAGTGGTTGATACATTCTGGAGTTCTTGACAGTGTAGTTCACTCCATGTCAGCCCAGCCCACTCCACAAACATATGCTGCACGATAGTCAGCTAATTTAGTAAATAAGCAACTCCAAGAAAAAATAAACAAAAAACAAACAAACAGTTTATTGAAATGGATCTTCTGCAAGAAAAATCATACAATAATAGAAATATTTAAAGCTGATTGGTAACAAAAGAGGATTAAAAAGGAAAGCAAAAACATATAAAATTGCAGGTAGGCCCAGCAAGACAATGCCTAAAAATTTTAAAATGCTATTATTTTTTAAATCCCATTAAATTCTCAAAATATTCTAATTAAAAATAAGCCGAATTATAATGTATGATTGCAGTAAAAAGTCGGTGTTATGAGTTATGAATCCATTTAATTATGAAACATTCAATGTAATTAATCCTATGACTATCTTCGGGTCTATGTAAAACATTTGATAGAATGGAAAAACAAAAAACAATATGTTCCACAGCAGCTGAAGATGGCAGAATTAACAGGAACATTATGCTCTCTTCTGATCAATGTGTAGGGTCAATTTTGTGTTTTCCACCACACAACTGGGTTCTGAGGAGGAGTAATATGTATCTTCAGATGCTAAGTACTTCGGTATTTAAAGTTTCAGTTGGTCTGACAATATTATGCTACTTTTAAACTATCATGTAATCATTGCTTCCTTATAATTGTTTTGGTTTTGGGTGTGGTCTGTGGTGTTGCTTAATGTCCCTGAACTGTGATTAGAAAAGTTGGCAACTATGCTCATGATTCTGTTAAATTCCAATATTACTAATTATTTCACTATGCTGATTCATGTCTACTACTCCAGAAAAAATGCTATCATAATTCTGGTAGGGTGTAATCTCAAGTAACAGATAACTCTCCATTATGCACTGGCTCATTGAATATTATGTTTCTACACTCATACTCACGTTACAATTTCTGTATTATTTTAAAGTATGTAATGTACGTAGCTAGGAATGTCTGAGATTATTCAGCCAAGGAAGCATTATTGGATACAAAAAATCAATTCTTTCTTTTGCATTGTTATATCACAGCCTAAATTATGTCAGAATAATCTCTTGCCTAGTTTGAGTATTGGTAGAAACAGTATTAGTAGCTTTGTTGGTCAGCCACAAGGCATATAATCAGGTAAATCAGGTATTAGATAGATAGTTATAGATCAAAATCAAAGTTTGTCAAAATATTGAAATATAAAAATTCAGTCCTGTGTATCTGATTTTGGTGATGAATCATACTAGATAGCCACACACACGTACACACATGACAGCAAACATTTAAATATATATTTTAGGTACATATATAAAGCAGTGCACAATTGTTTTGTGTGTGTGTGTATCCCCGTGTGTGTGTCCCCGTGTGTGTGTGTATCCCCGTGTGTGTGTCCCTGTGTGTGTGTGTATCCCCGTGTGTGTGTCCCCGTGTGTGTGTCCCCGTGTGTGTGTGTGTGTCCCCGTGTGCAAGTGATACTATGTCAAAATGTGTATATTATTATGTTGTAATGAAAAATGGATTATGCTGCATATTTAATGTGTGATAAATAAGTTTGAACCCTATAGAAATTTACATATCGTACACAATTTTTGTAGTACTGTTAGCTTTATTGCTGTGGTGAAACTAAATATACTATGCAGGCAAACACCATTCTGTCCAACATGGTGATTGGTAAGGGGTCTGGTATATGAGACTAAGCAATGCAAGCTAAAAATAAAACCTTCACTTAGTTCTTTATTGCTATTAATTTATCAAAGATAATTGCATAAAAACAATTGCTAGATTAAAAGTTTAGCAATTTCACTTTAATGTTGAGAGGAGTAAGCAATGTGTTATGAACTGCCAGTATTAAAAAAAAAAAAAGATGTATTATAATTCATAGTGGTCAGCAGTTATATTAGTGCTAGAGTACTGGTGGTTAAAGCCAGGGGTCCTGGGTTTGATTTCCTGGTGACAACTCAGATTTTTCACGTTTTTCCTTTGCTTCTCTCTAGACCCCTTTAAGTGAGAATGTTTCAATCTAGATATTATATCTATATTGACTGGCTCCAATTAATGCTTCAACTGTGCTTAGAATAGAATATTGATTTACATGACTCAAATATACAGTACCACAGGACTTATTCCAATTTTTTTTTTGAAACTGAAGCTGTGGCACAATATACAATGGCTAAATATGCAAGATAGTTTGTCATAACATGGTCAAGTAACATCCTCACAGTGGGAGTTAGTGCGCCAAAACTACTGATACTGGATCGGCGTGACTCTGAACCAATGCTCAATTTCCCTGGAGATATTAGACTAGCGATTTTAGGAGATTTTATTCCCGGTGAAATAAGATTTCCTAATGCTGTCCTACCAAACTGACTAGGGTTAAGGCCTTTTTTTGAGGGTGATTTCAGGTCATAATAAATGAAACTCTCAGCAGGGCTTTGCATGGAATTTCTGTCCTTGAACATACGAATCACATTCAGTATTTCAGAATTCCATTGGTCCTGAGTTTTAGCATCAGAAAATTCTAATTCCATTATTCTGGTCCGGTCATCAATTGACTCAATTTTGATGGTCTTTGAATTTTGCGTATGTTGTCTGTGATCTATATGTATGTGACCTACCTGAATTAGAAAAAAAAAAGCATTTCATTTAGCAAAAAAATAAAATAAAAATAATAATAATAATGAATAAATAAAAAAGTATACTATTGGTCTTAGTTGGTACTAGTGTTATTGTTAATTCTCTATATTAAAATGGACCTAATATTTGAACAAATATCATGCTCCCCTCTCTTGTTTTTGGCTGGTCAATGAGCATTATGGTCAAGTGAAAGTTATACTCATGCTGTACGAGTTCTGGCATGAACTAGTTAATTAAACTATGTCAATTATAAATGTGTTGTGATGCTTCAATATTCATGTAACTGATATTTATTCCATATTACATCATCTTTTATCCTGAACTTGTAAATAAATGCATAAGTAATGGAGCACCAAGGGTGCAAACCCTCAGCATTATCATATACGTATACACTAGTAAGCTATTACAAAGTCCAAAATATTAAGTTATTTGGAGTAGTATCAATATGAATATGTCAATATGTACCTCAACATTGACAACAATGAACATTCTGTACTAAACAAGTGCACTCTCAACTAGGAACAGTTTACAGACATATCCTGCTTTGGTTACTATTCGACTTATTAAGCACACTCACACACATGCTCAGATAGCATGCCTAAGTTCTACAATAATCTTCAGTCAGTCCTGCAAGTAAAAGTTTAAACTAGGTCACTAGCCATTAAAATGGATTAATCTCCTAAATTCCACTCTGGCTGCCTACACCCATCCCATCCTGGAAAAAAAACTTGTCCTAAAGTTTTATGAGTTAAATTTGCAACATCACTGAAGCTTCACACCCATTATTAGTGTTTCATCCTGAAATTTATTTGAAGGAATTGCTGCTTTATGGAAAGAAGTTAAGTTATATAGAAGTTAACCAATTTATGAGAAATTAAATGTCACAATATGCTATGACCAGAATCTTTGCTTGGTACATTATATAAAACTATTAGTTTGCTTGAGCACAACTGTCAAGTGATATAGCCTAGCAATATTACATTAAAGATTTACTAAATTTGTTTTAATTTATAATTCACTTTTTATCCTAACAAGAAGTGAAAGCTAACAATAAACATTCAATGAAGACAAAGAGAAATAGTACTATATTTCTGGTCCGCTATTCTTTGTATTAAGTAACAAAAGTTCAGGTGTTTAGGTCTTATCTGAAAGCTAGTCTGATTATCAAGACTCCAACTCGTTAATAAAGGGTCAACAGGTTTATTCGTTACTTTGTTCCTTACAGGAAGTTTTACCAACTAATGTAATCAGTAGCACATGCAAACCACATAAATAAGCAAAAAAAAAATGTAAAATTCTATCAATGAATTTTTCTGTCAACATTGTTATGGTAAAAGATTGCCAAAGAAAAGTGAAAATAATATTAAAAATAATTGTGCACTATTTACATTATGAATACTATTAAATTTGCAGATATTATGCATAGAATTAACGACTTGTAGGTTACATTCATTATTATCTTACCCATATTTCCGTCACAAAGCTCACTATTTTGTCACCCTTCTTCTTGTACAGTTGTATAACCTTTTCAAACAACATGGCATGTCCTGTTGACCATTTTGGTGCATACCTGCATTCTGCCTGAAAAAGTATAAAACCAAACTCATTAAAATTATGCTATCCTGTTTGAAACAAAACAGCTGGACAAAACAATGTTTACACATATTCTCACTAAAAAATAGATTGTAAAAGAGTGGTGGGCTTGAAATTTAAATGTGAAAAGTAATTATTTTAAATTAACACAGTAATTAAAGTTTTTTCAGTAATGTGTGAGCATTTTCATCCCAAGCTTCACACAGTCCAATTAATTTATTTCACGGACAAATGTGGTGTGTCTTGTTTGAACATAGATGCTGAGAGCAGCTGGACAGTTTGTTAGTGGACTAGGTAGTCAGAGGTTAAGAGCAGGTTGTAAGTCTTGGTTTAGAACTGAGTGTGTGAATAACGCATACATAGCTACTTTCATGGATTGTCAGTCTGCTATACCTAATTGTGCAGCAAGTACTTGCAATAAATTAAGCTGTCTTTCATGTGTCTGCAAATTATATTTACAGAATTCAAGATTTGAACTGAGGACTTAGAGAATATGATTTTAAAATTATTTCGAAGCCTGTAATTAGAGTAATGTTATATAGCTATAGCTCAATACCTTCTTCAAAATTCACTATTGCTAACTACTGCAACCATAGTGAATTAATCATTGAAATGAAGATCCCTATTGTAAACTCCAAATTCTTACCTCTAAAATAAGATCTCCATTTCGATTTGAGTCCATTGCCTACAAAGTAGTATGGATTAATATGATGAAATTATTACGAATTATATGACTAATAGTAGGGCAATTTTTTCTCTAATGGAATTTAATGGAAACAAAGAGCTAAAGGAGTGGGAGGGAAGATATAGGGAGAACACATTATTGATTACTTTTGTGATTGTTTTCGGTTCTACTTAATTTCCATTATCGTGTTTCACATATTTATGCCATAGTCACTTTGTAACTGCCATGTGATAAAATTAATACTACCCTCAAACATGTGATATTGCTCTCAAAAAAAGTGATATTACCCTTCAGAATCACCTGTAGTCAATACATAAAGAAGAGTGAGATGCCAAAATAATATAATAGTAACATGTCTTGATCTTTTTAGCAACAAAGGAAAATTTAATTCTATATTACTTGGCGTGAAACTTGATTCGTGAACGATCACTCAATTATCATCTGAAGTTGACTGAAAAAAAATGAAGAATTATTCATTGTATCATTGTAGTATTATGTTTTGTCTTAAGAACCTCTCTGGATATTCTCACTCTATCACCATAGTATTTGCTTGAAGGTGGTGGAAAATGAATGAAGTACATTGTTTGTAGTTAATAATTTAGAGAGACCTAGTTGCAATAACTTAATGTTGGACATATTTTCCCCTCTCAAAACAACAATATTCTTGATTTATTTGGTCTTTTGCACCACCACCACTACTATTACTACTACTACTACTACTACTACTACTACTACTACTGTTACTATGGTATAATGTAGTTAAACCATAGCAGCTCTCCGAATTATTTCTAGATAATTGCACATTATCTCGGGCTTTGCCCTTGGGATCAGAACAGCTAGCATAATCTCTCAAACTTGTGGTTTAACCTTTACATACTCTACCCAATACTTATATTGTGCTAAACTTCCTTTGTATGTGCAACAAGAAGTTTCAGAAGGTGTTCAGACACTTATCGCCATTAAGCACACAACCAAGCTAATGACACTAAAGCAATAGAAGGAACAGAGTTGAACTGATATCATGCATGCATGCCTAAAAATACCTTCAATTTATTTACCCCTTGTTGACAATATTTATGCTCATTGTATATTAAAATGTCATGTGAACTTTATATTGTGATCTAGAGTCCTGAAAGCATTAATGAAAAAAGTATGTGTCAACAGAAAGTGCACAAATTGTGTTTATATAATTTAGAATTCAAATGTGTCAAAGAAACAGTTGTTAGCATGAATTGTCTAGTGTTGTAATATAAAGTAATAGACAATGAATTGACAGGAAGTAAAATAGTGGAATGTGACTGCTCCAGGTTATTTATTTTAGTTATTATCATCTGCAGAGAAACTGTCTACTGCTATGTTATTTATACAGATAACATCAAGCAACCAAACTAATGCAGTAATTTGATCACTCACATCTTTAGTACTTGAGGCTCCCACCAGAGAGGACACACTACTTTTTAAAGTATCCAGTTTTAAAATAGTGTCCTTGTATTTTTGTGCTTCGTTAACTAATTGTCCGACTTTTTTCATTACTGTTATTGCATTGCTAATGCTTTCATAGCCAATGTCATCTTTAGAGAAGTGCTTCAGAATAGCCTGTTTTATGAAAAAAGGTGTGTAATAATTGAATGTGTTCTATTGATAAATATAAAGATTAATGAATCGAAACAATTCTCGCACTCGTGGTATTGTAAACAATAGTGAAAATCACTACTGGCTGTATTAGAAATTAATCGAAATAATGTTTATTCACAATTACGTGTTAACTAAGATGGATAATTTTACCGCACAAATTTATAGCGTATGCAATCGTATATATACTTAATAGTCATGTTATACAGCTAATCAGTACACATTATTATTTGCAATATTTCTTAGTAACATGTAATAGTTATAATTAATTGCATAATAACCTGTAGACATAGTTACCATGACATGGGGCTTGAATCAGATTTATAGTTTGTGACTTCTATCAGGGTAGTAGATTTATTGGTGAGCAAGCGAACGGACTATCAGGACTAAGACAACAGAAACTCAATGATGTTCTTCGTTTGTTTATATATGTGTGAATATTCATACTGTATATCATTTTTTTACTTTGACCTTTTTATTCTTATGCTCGTTTGAAGCTACCAATAGTCTAAGAGAATAATTTTGTACTTGTTAGCTAATTAATGGTCACTGGCTACATACTTTTAATTTTAGGATAGATTGAATGATGCCTTCTATTTGTAAAGTTTAAATTGAAAACTGTTCTACCATTTTGGTTGAATTTACTGGTACACAATGGCTCACTAGCAATTTGTGCTGAAGCTCATCAATAATATATATATTATATATATATATATATATATATATATTATATGTATTTCAAACTTAATAGTACGGCGCGTAAGTTGACCATTAAAAAATGAATGGGAAAAATTGCTGTTCAATTGAAATCGCACGGGGAAAGTGAAATGGCGCGTAACTAATTGAAATACCTCAGTAACTAAGTGGAAACTAAGTGAAATACCTCAGTAGCTAAGTGAAATAGTACGGGTAAGTACGCATGCGTAGAGCGTTAACCTTGGAAACGTACAGTTCGAGTAGTTTCTAGTAGGGGACAATGTGCAAGAGACTTTTTAAAAAGCTGGCCTACTATTAGCAAGTGATAGCATGGATAACCTGTGCTATTAGGGATCAATAGCACTCGTAAAGCAATTGAAATAACATTCGGCTTTGCCTCGTGCTATTTCAATCATTACTCGTGCTATTAATCCCGAATAGCACGGTTACCCATGCTATTACTCATACAAAGAGCATTCATGCAATAATGAAATAACACACTCGCTTTTGTACATAATAAACTTGCTTTCATTAGAAACAGCATTAACTTAGCAATCACTTGCCAATTCATTTTGTGTTATGAAATCATCAGACATTTTAGCTATGTTAAAATAGGATATATTTTAAATGCACTACCAATAAGACACAAAGCTGAGAAAAATGCACTGCAATAGCCATAACTTACAAAAGCCACGTAAACTTATTGGCAGCAACTATTTTAGTGTGCTAGTACATACCATTATTTTTTACCTCCATGATGGTGGAGGCTACTTCGCCATTTATTAATTCATATTGTTATACAGCTTGTATCAATGCTTATAAGTATTTGTTTGATATAGGCATTTTTATTATAAGTAACTACTTGCCACTGTGTAACTTCAACTGTCCAATTGGCACTAGGTTTGTAAATCCCATACCAACCCCCATGTCGTGGTGTGACCTATACATATACTTGTTAAGTGTCAATCTATGCTAACACTGACCTCTAATAATATATGGTATTTGAGTAGTCTTTGTATGGGTTTGATTAAGTATGCATTTAAGTTAAGAGAATGCCCCAAATTCCTTTGGCACTTCATCATAAACTGTTTAAAGTCTTCATTCTCCAATAGTTTTGTTAAATAAGCAGTAGATTCTTCGTTGTTAGTGCCAAACACACAGTAGTGTCTAAATTTATATTGCTAGTGCATGGAGATGTTTGATCATATCTATGGAAGCATGAAGTAATTCATAATACACTGAACTTACATTTGCAATAAATATCTGTCCAAACCCAACTGGGTTAGATTCTTGTTCTTTCATCTGCCAATAAAATAACCTGGACCAAAAAGATATGCTTATTTGCATGATAAGAAGTGTTTCAGAAGTCAATCTTTCTAACTTTATATAAATGTCATTAAACAATTGTTATTCTATGTAGCTAGATATAATCAGTTAGCCTCGGATTGCCTGACCCTTTACCAAACCATTGCACGGAGTAGGGTCTGGTGACACTGCAATACCTCATCAGTTTTTCCCTCAAAATTTGAAGTGCTAATTTGTGGTCAGAAGTATTGAATGGATATCATTAAAACTGCCACAAGCTCTAGTGTCACCAAATTCTTTACTCACATAGCGGATTGGTACAGGATCTGGCTATACGAGACTAGCGTGCTGCTGTTAATCTAATCTAGTATTGATTCTTGCATGTGCTATGGAAATCTTTGAACCAAGGTTTGCTTAGGCATTGTTTTTCAATGAAGTATAACCGGTTCATTAATTGTCTAAACTTTAGTTGCTATAATTGTACACGCAGTGTTATTAATAACATTATCATTAACATTCATGAGCTAAGTTATTAAGTTACAACCATTCTGTAAATGCCATAGAGAGAAAATACTTCCATTATCACACACAAAAACTGTTACCTTTTAAATGACTGTTGTGATGTAAAAAATAATATATAATGAACTTTTTTCTTAACACTTTGTTGATTGTGATTAAAGAATTAGTTAATATATAATTATTTATGAATTCAGCTGACTACTAATATTTTAAATAGGTATCTCTTATTAATCTACTCAAATGGCATAAATTTTACTAATAAATGTAAATTAAGCTCATACTTCTAAATAGTAAATACTTAATATGTATCAATACATACTGCATTCAGTTACCATGCCACATATTTTTGATGCATGATTTTGTGCTCAGCTACTGAATTGTTTGTATTAACACAAAATTCTGTCACTTACAAGTGAAATTCATACAGGTCTTCTATATTGCTAAATATTGTTGACACAATCTTGTGTTTTTCAGAATCTTTTGCGAGATGTTCTAACATTGGATGTATGTATCCCTAAATGAAATATATAGTATATACATATTATATATACTTATTACATATATTTGTTGTGACATTTCAAGTATACATTTAATGTTATAGTTTTGGTAAAACTGCTAGTTCCGGAGAAACACATTGAGAGCAGGAGCTTTATATTGCTTTCAATTGTAATTTTTAAATCTTCCTACATATAATAACTCACAAACAAAAATTGTACAGTTAAACCTGATTGGTCAACTACGCCACTTGTTATCCTATAGTAATAAGACTGAATTATGTATACTGGTAGTTGAAGGATATACGCATAACATACTCAATTATATTAGTAAAAAAAGACAGTGTTGAACTACAAATATTAGCTATGTTCATCTAATCTATTGACTGCTCAGAGTAGCAGACTGGTCCAAGTCATTTAGATAGGCAGTCCTCCCGTCACTCACATAAAGTCCTTAAAATTATCGTCTTTAAACTATAATAGGTACTATAATATATATATATATATGTGAGGGGCACAGTCTGAACAAGAAAGTGTCACCTGATACTCGGGAACAACCAGCCCTTCTCTTGAAAAGGAAGAAACATTAGCTCCACCACCCAGATGATTACATGTAGCATGAAAGAAAAAACTAATTGAACATACTTTCACATGTACATGAACATCATTCATTCATAATGCTGTAAGGGGTGTGGACTCTTTGGGGGTGACTGCCAGCTCACATAATATCTATCTTGTATTCACCATTTTAGCCAGTTCCTAGTTCTGTGTCATTGCCCCAATCCCCTCTGCATGCTTTTTACATAAAACTTGAAGTGTGTGAAGCTGGGTTGGATTTTAACATAGCAGCTCGAGGTACTCTGGTGGCAGCGAAATGCCGTAGGTGGAGTAACCGGACTGATCCAAGGATCGCCAGCCTCCCCATCTTCCCCCCACAATATGTATTATAATATATATATACAGTCCATAATCCTACACTGTACACTCATGAGATAATTTTGAAACAAACACTTGTAATTATAAAGGTCACCTTCCAAAGTAAAATTTTCTTCTGAACTTAAGGACAACATTATTACAATTAAAAATTTGCACTTACCATTATTATATCTTCCAGTGACCGTATATATTCAAGCTCTGTTGAATATATCTCATCTATTGAATTTTGAGTACGTTTGGGCCATGTACAATCCACATTAATAATCAGAATTGGACTTATTAATGCTATCCAAACTATCATTGTGCTTAATATCTTGTACACGTAATGACAGAATAATGAAAAAATTATAGATACTACTTCATTAAATTGCTAGTTCTAATTGTATCATGATTGTTAATAGATTGATGACTGTACTGTATTGAAGTATATACGCATGCAGTAAGTTGAAGAATGAACTTGGGATATAAAATAAATGTTATGTTATTTAGCAAAGTCAATTAAAAAGTTGATATTAATACCTGATTGTGACTCATGCATTGGTCTTTTATATTTTAAGATTCATACCTTAAATCAATCACACAGGTGCTAGGGAGAAGCCACGTTCAGGCGTCACACATCGATTTCCTTAGCTGAGTCCTAACCGAACGCGAATATAAGACGCTCTACGATCATTCGACGCTCCTTGGCGGGTTAATTATTTGGATTGCGCGAATTACGAAAGTCTTTTTGAGACGCTTGGCTTATTTGCGGTCCGACCAGAGAGGAAGACGGTGTGGCCTATACTATATGAACAGGATGATTTTGGTAGATATCACATGCATATCACCAGCCATTCCTCTATCGGTTGTCATTTTAGTGTGTACTACCTCGAGCACGTCCGCCTCGTTTCATAGCAGCAGTATGTCAAAATTTTACTCTTAATTGTTTAACTTGTAATTGAAATTAGACCCCGTTGCTGTATTGCTTACTAGGTGTACTAACTTGGTAAGTGTGCACTATTTTTTGGCCTATAGCACTGTAACTGTGCATACTAGACACAACGGTTTGATTTAGATCAGGAAAAATAGAACCGTTTATTACGGTATATATCTGAACTTGGTGTAAATATTACTGCTGATTATAATATAATGGATAAAGTATGCACACATTATAAACAATGAATATGAATTTGTTAGTGGTTGAGTAGGCATGGTTTTCCATTAACCATGTGCACCTTCACTACAAAACAATTCCTGGGTCTTTTTGAAACACTTTTTTAAAAGCTAGCTTATGAAATTTCTTCACTTTTTTTGTAATAAAATATATTTCCTGGAATAACTGCAAGGGTAGCGTGCAGTTCCTCTAAGTAGAAGTTGTGGTTAGAGTCTTTAGCTTAATTTTAATTTAATTTTGCTTAATTGCACTAAAAATCATTTAGCACTTCCACTGTGTCTTAAAACAGCAGGTAAACAGAGTTGCTAGTGGTAACTGAGCATGTGTAGACCTGATCTAAGCTAGTTGGAGCATGCATTTAGCTTCTAGTAGTTTTAGTGCACTCATTCCTTGGGCCTGTAGGATAACTAAATCCACTGGAAGCTAAGTGCTTATGGTCTATCTATTACTAAAGATAAATATTAATAAAGCCCAAAGCATTCAGATGATGATAGCTGAGGCCTGAATGGGGTTAAAGTTACACTATTTTATGTAGAATCTTTAAAGACAAACAGGAATGATGACACAAGTACTGAATCCCTGCGCAGAAGTGATGAAACTATTATAACACTGACTAGAAAGGCATCAAGTGAATATGAAAAACATAAAACTGGACAATATGTGCCTCATGATAGTACGTTAATTGTGAGGGAAATGCCACAAAAGGAAACAATTAGTATTCTCAGTGACTCCCCCATTCCAAATAGAAGGACATCAGCAGCGTTAGATAATGAAGATGCAAGAATTAAAATCTATCCAAAACAAGTGACTACATTTGAAGGATCAAAGACTGCTTTTTCCTGCATAGTCACGGAAGGCTTGGCTACAACAATTGAATGGCTTGTAAATGGTGCTCCTATTAAAGATTTTCATGTAGCAGATGTAGAGATAAGTACAATTCAAACGGCTGGAAACTTAGTCTTTAAACACATTTCAGCATCATTCAATGACAGTGACATTCAGTGCAGAGTTCAGTTTTCAGACTCTCAAAGTTTTTCTTACTCTGCAAGAGTTCACCTCTTAATTCAAGGTAACAAATATATCTACGTATTTTGCTTTTAGTAAGCTTCTAATACAGTGTGTCAATATACTTTGTGATTTATAAAGACTCAATAATTCTTAGCAGAATACACTGCAATAAATATGCTATGTTGCCAAATATTTTAGTTATTTAATAAATTTTGAATTAAATACAAAAACAAATTACTATTAACTTTGATATTTTATTTTTGTGTAGGAAAATTGGATATCATCCAAGGCTTGAAGTACAGTTATATTAGAGGAATGAAGTCGTACAAATTCAACTGGAGTAACCCATCCACTCTAAATATTCCGGTTTTCCAAAATAACATCTCATCTTGCATTGAAATAGACACGTCAAACAGCTTTGCAAAAGTATGCAAGAAAGAGCCGGGTTTTGTATTGTCTCAAGTTGATCCTGCAACAGAATATCAAGTCAATATCACAGCAGTTAATGGAGCTGGGAGAGGAAAGACTGCCACTGTAAAACTACCTGGTATGTTAGTTTATACTCACTATAAATTACAATCAGAATATCTAGATTAATTTGTGATGCTATTGTTCATTATTGCAGGTGAACCGAACATTGTAAGTATTTCAGCTATTCTTAATCCGCCTCCAATTAAACATCTCATTGCACTTGTAAGTATTACAGATATACTTGATGATGCAAATATTATTCAGTGTAGGGCTCATAATTTCTCGATTTGTTCATAGCTTGAAAAGGACTAATGATTGGCCTGTGTGTTTTGGTAGGAACAAACATGCTTTTAGTCAGTTAGGTTTTATCTCTGTTTTTTTTTTAGGAATCAATGTCCCAAAAAGTTGATATTGTATTTAGTCTTCGTAAATATAATGGAGAAATATGTTTAAAATTGGTATCTGAAATTATTATGTCTAACAGCACAAATTTAATTTTTAGTTCTCAAATTTTGTTTTCCTGTTTGTTTTTAGTCAGATGCAGTGGCCTCATGCAATGCAGCACTAGCTAACAATACCCAAATGTTTCTCGAGTGTAATAAAGGATCAGGAACAATGGAGGTGTTCAGTAGGGACTTCAAGTACAACCAGAAGTTCAATGTCACTGTGCATTTTTTCAATTCCAGACACAAACAAAGTGCTACACTTACTTTGTGTAAGGATAGTTGTGCATTTTTTTTTGTATTTCTTAGATCCTTAATCTTAGCCATTGTGTTCATTATGTTTATAGCCAGCTTTGATGTTCAAGACATAATTTTGGATACTGCTCAAAATGAAGTCTATTTTGCTATCAAGTTTGCTAACAATTCTGAAGCAAGAGGGGTGCTTATTATATTCCAATACAAAGGCAGTAATGGACCTGACATTACACACTCCAAGTATATCATCCTGGGCAAAGAAAAAGCAGCTGCTGGAAATACTTTAGAGAAAATGTCAGGTGGCAAATATGTTGTCATGGTATTTGACATAGAGAGTGATGGATTAATACAATCAGCATCTCCAGCTCTGGAGACACACGTTGATGTTCCAGGAGGAAAACAATATGGCAAGTATCTAAAAGTTACTCTGGTAGTTTAGTTATGTGCAATTGTGATCATCCACTTTTATAATGAAGCTTATGTTTCCTGGCTTCAACAGCTACAGGCTGTGAAGTCTAATTATAATTCAGTAGTGTAGGAAGATGCTTCGGTATAGGGGCTCCAAGGGCATGTTTTTTTGTAGTTTAAAAGTGTTCATGTGAGAAATTTCCTCGTTAAATTGTACTTCAATTATTGGGGGCTTAAGCTCCCGGATCCCCCCCCCCCCTATTCCTACGCCAGTGTAATTGGATCAGACTGCATGTGAATAGATGGTATACATCATAGAAATAAAATGCGAGCAGCAAGAAACAAACAATTTTTGTGCCTAATTATTGAGAAACATACTTACTATGTTCTTCATAATAATAATAATAATTTGTTGACTTTTTCGTGGTAATTGTATGAAAAACATTAAAAAATAAATATATTATTAAATTTCTGTACATGCTTGGAAGAATTCTTGTCAAGTGAATTGGAGTTACTAAAATGTATTCCATGTTCACTCCCAGGAGCTTACAGAAGCTTTTAATACAAATCATCCCACATCAAACTAAATAAATCCCTATAGGGCTAAATTCCACCTGGATTCTATTCCTGACAAAATTTTGTCATCAGTGTACCCACAGCTAAGTGCATTTTCTTGTTTTTGTTTTTTCAACAGTCACATATCTTGCACTTGATGAAGGCTCATGTGACCACTGGAGCTGTTCAATGCTACCACTAATTGACATAATGTGACTATTTATAACTGACACATGTGATAGTCCTGCAGATAACTGCAAATTTTACCAAGTTTCGTGCATTTTGTGATAAAAGCGTGAAACTTTGTACACACCTTTATCAAGTGAATTTACAAGGAGTGCCATCTTCAATTTGGTATTTTGGGAGTGTGGCTGCGATTTCTCAATAATAGCTACCGCAGACCTATATCTCATTGTATTTACTAATCTGTGATATTTTATCATATTATAATATTTACAACTATTAGAATTTAATTACAACCATTGTAGGGTGTGTACAATCACTCTAGTGAAAATATACATGTAGTAACAAATTTGTGGTAGCATCAATTATTTAGTGGATAAGCCTTCATGAATTATGCTCAAAATTTTGCCAACTGTTCTCTTCTCGTATTCTCAAAAACTATGCCTATTATTTTTTGGTAAGATACCTATTATTATTCTCAAAATAGAATCAAGGCAAATAATCACAGGAAAAATTCATGGACCACTCATGGGGTGGATATTGCTGAAGTCTGAAACATCATGGGGCTCTGCCAGAATGATGATCTCTCAGAATTGAGGAGAGTGTTATTAATACTTGAATACTGCAATACAAAAATAGGCAACTAATTAGACAAATGGTTGGCCCTACTAATTAGAGTGCAGCTGCATCTAGATCTAACTAACCATGACATCATACTGCATCATTTGCTATGATGTCATTGCAAAATTTTATTTTAATATTATTCTCAATTCTTTTTGGTACCTATAATCAAAATTATGCCATCGTAATTTACAAAGGCCTAATAGTATACTTGTTGTCACCATTTTGTAAGATCATACCTCAACTGGGCTGTGCTGTCACTATTTTGTAAGATCACACCTCAACTGGGCTGTGCTGTCACTATTTTGTAAGATCGCACCTCAACTGGGCTGTGCTGTCACTATTTTGTAAGATCACACCTCAACTGGGCTGTGCTGTCACTATTTTGTAAGATCACACCTCAATTGGGCTGGTAAGGTCACTCCTATTAGCTGTAATGTGTTTGTGAGATAGCTTCTAAAGGGAAGGCTAAGTATGTTGTTAGTCCTCACCAGCTTGAACAGCAGAGGGACTGGACCAAATGCATTATTTGCCAAGAAGACTCTACAAGTAGTGGGAAGCTGCTTTGTCCTGCTGATTCCAAGAATCGTTCCAACCTTGGAGCAGGGTATGTTAGTCTCATAGAGGATGTGACAGCCTTTGAAAAGAGTGGATTGCCTGGGTTTTTTGAGATATCAAAACTTGATGATGGCAATGGCATAAAAGAAACATTGCTGAGACTCAGAGCAAAATTTCATAGTTCATGTAGGCTTAAATTCAGTAAAGCCAGATTCCAGCGAGCCATGAAGAGGGAATGCTCTGATGTGGAGTCAGATGCACCAACTGCTGCGAAGAGCCTTTGCTCAGACAGCATGATGAGCCTCATTCCATGATGAAGAAATATTATGACACTGGTGAGACAAGAGGAGAATGACCACATAGAGAACACCACTCCCGACAGCAGAGCAGCAATCTTGTGTGCCTGTTTTGTGAAAAACCTTCAAGCCCATCTAACCCGCTTCACGAAGCTATGACCAAAATGATTGGTGAGAGAGTAAAGAGATGTGCAACAAAACTCCTTGACCACCGACTTTTGGCTAAGGTATCCTCTGGGGATCTGGTAGCTAGTGAAGCAAAGTATCATTCCAAGTGTTTGGTGGCTTTGTACAATGCAGCTAGAGAAAAAAATCAGGAGGAAATGATGTTGAAGGAGAGTCAGCAGAAGTTTGTCATGCACGTGCATTTGCGGAACTTGTAGCATTTATTGAAGACAAACTTGCTGACATAGAGGAACAAACTCCAGTGTTTAAACTCTCTCACCTTGTACAGTTGTACAGAGATAGACTTGCCCAACTTGGTGTTCCCTCACCATACGTGCACTCAACAAGGTTAAAAGACAGGATTTTAGCAAATTTCTCTGAGCTACAAGCTTACAAAAGTGATGATGGCTGCGGCATGTGTGCTTGGCTATGCATACGGAAGCCAGCCCTTCCTGGTCAGCCTTTCATGCCAGTCAAGAGGAAACGCTAGCCACTGCAACTACAACTTTGTGCTTACTACCTTTGTTTCAAGAGGATACTGCAACAGTTGCAATGGTAAGACATGCACTGGCTGTCATCAAGAATGTTGTAGATCTGGTAAACCCAGGTCAGGTTCCCGTTGTTACAGTTGAAGATAAATTTCTTATTATGTTTGGAGGTCTGCATATAGCAGGGGGGTCGGAAGCAAATACAAAGTGGTGAGGCCAATATTAGTCAAGAAAATTTAATTGAATATTTACAAATAATCACGGCCAATTATTAGCCAAGAAAATTTAATTTTTTTTTTAAAGTTTCAAACATTGTTCAAGAAAATTTAATTTATGTCTACAAATAAAAAGTTTCAATCACATTTTTTTAATATCAGTTGCCACAAATTTCCCAAAAATCTGTTCTCTATGATCACTTCCATGAATAAATCAGTTAGCACTTTCAATCAAGCTTAAATCATCAGTAAGACCTCGATGAATATGCAAAGTCATGATGTGATTCAGCCTGTCTTGAGCCATTGTCGAACGCAAATACGTTTTCACTCTTCGTAAAGCACTAAAGGACCTTTCACTGACAGCATTAGTTGCTGGTATTACAAGTAGGAGTTGAAAAAATTGACACATTTCAGATAGAAGTTCTCGCTGAACTGGAGTCATTGCTTTGAAGAATTCAGTAACATCAGTGATTAACAGAGGTTTGATTTGGAGTGAAATCACTAGCACTTTCATTAAGTTAATGGCACAACCAGAACAGTCAGGTGTGGATGGTGCTATGAGTATTGTAGAAAGATTTGTTGTTCTTCTTTATGATAAAACTAGTCCTCGATGTCATGTAAATGAGGCTAGACTGGATTTGTTTGCTCAGAAAGGCCGTGATATGATTCACATTCCACCAACACAAGGAGCCCTTTTCCAACATGTAAAAAGAGCTGCTTATCAGGCTGGCTATGTCTGGAGCCAATCTCTTATATCTATGGCACAGCTTCCATCACCAGAAGGATGGGGTTGGACAGCAACTGAAGGGGGATCTTGGGAAGTTTTGTGGACTCATCTTTCCTGAGGCAAGTAAAATGTGCAGAAAACTCTTGCTCTGTAACTGCATCAAAGGTGGTCAAAAGAACTGTAAATGCAAGAAAGCTGCATTGGCTTGCACAGCTTTGTGCAAATGTGCTGGAACTTGTTAGTGTCAAAGTTGGAACTTTCAAATAATAATTTCATTAGCAATAATTCACCTTGCACTATATATTTAACATTATAGCACCACAAACATATTGGGCTGAGTGATAGAGCCAATGTGTGCGACCACACTGAGCACTATTGTTATAGACCACATAATCTCTAATGTATAGGCCATTTGTATGCCACACCCCCAATGTATTTGTATGCCATACCCACATTTTTCTAATTAACAATGGTTCAGTTGAAATGCAAGCTTATCAGACACTTATGTAAGCCTTGCATGAATTTTGCAGGTCTCACTAAAAAATGACAATGGTGGCCATTTTATGCCACGCCCACATTTAGCAGATTTTGATACTGCACAATTAAATTCTAAAAACCTTTTTGGCACTATAATGATTCTTTTTTGCAAAATATATGAGAAATAAAGATGTTGGCGGCCATTTTCTTGTCACACCCACATTTTGCCGATTCAGAAATTGCACTCCTTCTAATTTTTCATATTTTGGTGAAACTAAAGAGTATTCCAAATTTCGGCTTTTATCATTAAATGCACGTCACTTGCAGTTATCCGCTGGACTATGACCACTGGAATTGATAAATGGACTATTGTAACTGGTATGACCACTGATACTGGTACAGGTGACCACTCTAGCTGGTACAGGTGACCACTGTAACTGATGAATGTGACCACTTTAACTGGTACACAAGTGACCAGGTACATGCAACCATAGTAACTGTTACAGGTGACTACTGCAACTCATGCATGCAAAAGCTAAGAAATCTTAAAGTGATGCATTTTTAAATACTATTCATTGCCGTTGCTACATGATATTTTAATGCAATTTCTTACAATCTCCAGGTAACGCTTTCCAAGAATTTCATACAAAGGCACTCTGTGCTACTTTTAATTCTTCCAAGAACAGGTCCATAGAGGTGTCTTGCCAGCTGGACACTTCTCTGTTTGTGGGGTTTGTAGTTCTCACTCAGCACATTGTCCCTCCAAATGACAGCTTAGGAGATATAGTGATAAAATATTCAGAAAGTATTCATCATCCAGTGACAGTAAAAGGTACTGGGAATGGTCCATACTTGGTGACTGTCCTACCGCTATCAGGAAGTACTAATCTGATTGGAAGTAGTGCTATTTTTAAAGCCAAAGTCCACTTAAATGGCTTCAAATCTCCAATTCACCTTACCACTTCAGTTAACAGTATGTTAACATTCTTATTAACTAGGTCAACTATTTCTTTTATGCAATGAGAGTTAGCTACTAAGGCTTAATGACTAAATAAGCTCAATTTATTTGTTTGAACAATCTGTATTATATAGCTGTATTCCAGAGGGACAAAATGATGTGTTTTTGTTTATTTAGCTGAAGTGGCATCGTTTGCAGCTACGAACACTACAGATGAAGGAGACAGTGGTTTCAAGAATATACATATAATTGCAATTGTGGGTATGTTCAAAAGTATCTATTATCATAACTTATGCTAGGTAATTTTATTTTTCTGCAGCTTCAATTTTTGCATTAGGAGTGTGTATAAGTGCTGAAATCTTATTGGTCATTGCATATATGAAAGTGAAAACTAATATACTCAGAGTTACCAAAGTAAACACTACTCCCTTAGAAACTGGAGGGCATAAGTCATTTCAAGGATGCACTTGTGCTGGGGTAAGTGGTTTTATAATAATATGCATGATATTATTATGTTGCTAATGAACTGTAACAATAAATTTTACTAATAGCGATTAGTAACTATATATGAAAAACAAACAAACAATATTCTTGCTCATTACTTTTATTAATCCTCAGTACACATATATGTGAGGGTTACAGTAGTCTCTTAGCCTTTCATTCATTCATTCTGTCAACAGCAGATCTCGAAGATGTTTATGCCTTGAGAGAAGAGCTAGGAACTCACACTAGATGACAATTAATTTTGCCACTGTTTTTTTAAATTTACGTGAGAAAAAGCAGACACTATGGTAAGTGCTGCTATATGGCAACGCCCATTCATTCATTTACCTGCCATTTAGAATCACGTGAGTATACAAATTTACTGCATCCAGTTTAGATTTGTTACGTGAGTTCCATAGTTCCAGTGCTAATCTTTTTTTTCTGGTGTTGGGAAAATCTCTGCTGTTGGAGGTGTGCTTGTTTTGTAAGTATGCCTGCTCTCCAAAAAGTGTGCCCTAAGAGTTCATGTAGCATGCATGTCAGAAAGTCCAAATGTTCCAGTGGTTTGGTTTTCTACTGAGCCAAGGTTACTGAAGCCAGAGAATGCCATAATGCCCCCAGAAAGTTGTAAAACTGTATGACTGAGTGTCAAGCACGTAAAAGAGCTTTAGAAAGTGTGGATCAGTTCCAAAAGCATAGAATGGCTGATTCTAAACGTTTGCCCATAATAAAGCCCCTGAGATTCCTGAAAATCCCAGAGATGCAAGCAGGCCAAAGTTAAATGCTTTAGTTAGATAAGTTAAAATTTATATTCATAATTAGTTATTGTTATAATCTGAAAATTTAAGAATTTTGTGTTGCAACAGTGTAGTGACTTTTTTTGCAAAATATTGCATTTTTTATCACTGCGAGTTTGCACTCTTAGTGTTCCAGTATAAATTTGCAATGATTATTATTTCTATTGCGACTTTCATTGGTTTAATGCTCTACAACTCAACAAAATGGTTCCGAAAACCTGTTTGCATGGCATATTGTACATTTACCTTGTGTAGGCTGTTGCCAGAGTTTTTAATAGGGATTTAATTTTAATATTATTGCACTGAAGAGTTTTACTATCGTTTTCTTTTAGGAATGTAAACAGCTTCTAAAAAAAGCTGCACAGGCCTGAGGCAATAATAACTATACTAAAATGAAGCACCTCAGTGTTATCATACCTAGCTAACAAATACTAACCAGTACATCTGTATTTTATGTTACTTATAAGTCAGTTATATTAAGTAACTACAGGGTATCTAGACTCTTCATAGGCAGGAGTTTTGAACAATCAGTTACAATAATAATTTAGCAACAAGAACCTGCACATTTAAAAAAAATTAATTTGCTCTTTATACAAGTCCCAATTCCCTTAGTGGGTGAGCCTTTCATGTATGCAGAGTCTGGCTTGTGTAACCAATAGCTTAATAACTAACAACTTATTGAATAGAAAATTTGGTCCAGTGATAAAATTACAAGTAAAGGATTACAAGTACTTGAAGTTTTATCACTAAGAGCTTGAGCACTGCCTTCTTATTTAACTGAAAATATTTTGAATCTATTAAGTTCATAATAGTTACTGTGATTTTAGATTCGAGTTAACAGTTTATGCACTGTTTGTACCAAATCACACCAAACTTCAAATTCACAAGGTGAGGCTCACATACAGGTATTAGTACTGTGAGTTTGGTAGACAAATAATAGATAATAATGGGTACATTTATTTATTGACTTAATATTTATTATTTATTTATATATTTTATCTATTTACTAACTAACTTACTCTCTCACACACTCTCTCACTCACTCTCTCACCCACTCTCTCACTCACTCTGTCACTCACTGTCACTCACTCTCTCACTCTCTCATTCACTCACTCTCTCACTCACTCTCTCACTCACTCTCTCACTCACTCTCACACTCACTCACTCACTCACTCACTCACTCACTCACACTCTCTCTATTTGTGTAATTAACAACAGCCCCTCTAGCTTTAGCTTGTCCCAGTCCTAATAATATGGAAGTGAATAAGTGAGTGGCTACTGATAATAGAACTATTAAACAATGACATTCTTTTCTTTGTTTGTGAATATTGTATTGCCACATGAATACAGACTAGCACAAAATCTTGTAAATTGGTAAGGATCACTAGCATTAAGATACCTTCCAGATTAGCTCATATTATCTAAGCGTACTGCCCGTTGTAAATTAATTGCAGAGGTCTATGGCTGTAAACTATGCACAAGGTCAAAACCAACAAGAATATAATTATGATTAGATGTAGGATACAATAGAATACTAGTTAAGTTGAATGGTTGCTTGGTAATATAATGCTGATACAATGAGACACAGGCTGTGAAAAAATGAATAAAATTTTGAAGTTACAGTAATTAGAACAAATTTACAGGAGATCACAGGAAAAAATTATATTGTGGAGTGTAACATCACAATAACTTCACAAAAAATGTTTACTGTGGTTATTGCAAAAATATTGTACATGTACATAATGTATAAAAAATATTAAGGCATCCTAACTAGGTGTAATAAGAAAAGGACAAGAATAATTGCAAGCTAAGCTACAAAGTCTATATCTCATCATCTGTTCATTTGGTACTCTTTTGTTTCAGTACCTGATGTGTTTCATTCTTGTCCAGCTCCTGTTACACAAGACCTACACACATTGTCTGAATACAAAGGCACAAACATACCTATATCTTCTACACTATTAAATGTAGAAGGACAACCTAATGGACAACCATATAGACCACTTCACAATATGCATCACACTTTACCAGGTATCACATTATTTTTGCTAATAATATGAAATTTTCTAGCACCACTTGTGGCATTAATCACGAATACCACAGCTATTTTTTTACAATCTTATGTTAATACTATAGCAGTATATTTTTGCAAAAAATATATTGCTGGGTCCCAACTCTGATTTTTCGTACTAATATTTTTTCTTTACATTGCTGTCATAGTGTTGCCCATGCATGCTTTTACAATTTATAATTTTTACTCTTGTATTATTACTATTACTGAACTCCAGAAATCGACCTTTCATCTATTTCCCCACACCCAAGAGGTAAGTATATAACGTTTAAATCTTGTGTTGTATAACTTGATTAAAAGTGTACATAATCTGGCAGTGATAATTATTGTATTACAGTCCTGTTGTGTGGGTTTATTTTTGAATGCATTTTTTTTGTACAATTTGTACACTTTATTTTATGTAACTGATAAGTTATGAATTTTAATGGAACATATAAATTTAAGCAAATACTCAATTTTTTTATGAATAGGAGGATAGAGATTAATAGCATTTTGACCATTTTTTGAATTTTTATTTTACTGATTCCCTGGGTTTACAAGACTAGATTTTCTGGCCCAAAATATACCTTACCAGCTGTCTCCTGTAACTTGCATTATGTCAAGACTATGATTTTCCATCGTCATTAAAATACTCCTATTGAACCATATTCATGTTTTGTCATATTTTTATATAATGTCTGCTAGAATTACCATCAATGAAACATTGAATGCACAAAGGATTGTTCAAAATGTATTTGTGATGTCATTTATTCAGAGTACTTGAACCTTACAAGAATTATGTCTCTGTTATTCCTTAAACTATATTTTAGAATTAAAGTTGTAGGACAATTTACTAAATATGTTAAAATGGTTTATACCATGGTTGCTGCGGTAACACCCATGGATTAAAAGTGATATTTTCCCGGTGATTTTTCCTGGGGCTATGATATTTTCTAGGTGCAGTGTCAAGCAAATTCTTCCTGTTTCCGGCCCAAAATTAAAATTCAATTAAAATTCAATTGAAGCACGCTAGAAAGTTTACTTTAGCAAGTTTACTTTAGCATTGTAGCTGCCAGCTGTTATCTCCAGATCTAACTCTACCTAGGCTGCTCAGCAGTAAGCAGTAAAGCAGCTAGCTGTGGTAAATTCCTGTGGTATGAGAGCTGCAGGAGAGTTATATGTGGTAGGGCTGGTCCCATATAGGTGGATATGAGAGAGTAGTAGTAGCAGCAACTATGGTATAAAACAGTTATGCCATGGCAACATCGGGGTTATGGAATATCACCGCCCTTATCCCTCGGGCTTCGCCCTCTGGATCGGGATGGTTATATTCCATAACCCCTCGTTGGCCATGGCATAACTATTACTTATAACATTGTATTGCATACATAACTAGTCTTGACTATTTTCATTGTGGATGTATCTCACAAGGAATGAATAAGTCAAAAATAGATTATTTAATAGAAACAAATACTGCAACCAATATTATGAATATAGTAGTAAACACTACATTTAATATTTTAGAAAAGTTGGATTCACCAGATAAGAAGATGAAAATGACATATGTGTATGCCAAAGTGAGGAGACCAGTAAGTTACAAAATAATTAATTAAAATGGTATTGTTAATTAAAAAATTTAATTATTTAGAAGAAACGTCCATCTTTGTGGGAAATTTCATGCAAGGAACAAGATAAAGGCATACCTATAGTAAAATCTGAAAGTACATTTGTTTATTCTTCAAAGAGCACCAATCAAAGTGCTTCATTAAACCATGGAAACAATTTAGGTATGTAACTGGCTCGTAGCAATGAGCACATTTTATGGTGAAAGGGTGGGATTGGGGGTGGGTGGGGACAATTAGAGGAAGGAGAAGGAAGTTAGAAAGGTAGAGAAAGAGGGGGGAGGTGTTAACTGGTGAAGAATGCTAATATTTATTTAAAGTATGTTCTGATTACTTTGCATTGTTTTAGTCATTTGCATGTCCTTTTAAACATTTCACTATACATGGAATTTAATTACAATAAGTCAAAACATTCAATTCCTGTACACACACAGTACTTGTAGTATTGTTATCACTCTAGATGTTATTTAGTTCTGCTTTTATCTCTGGGTCAGAAAATTATTTTAATTTCTTTAAATAAATGACTCAATAATTATTAATAAATTCACTAACAAATTGGTCTTTCAATTAATCAGATCACATTGAAAATGACATGCAAAATATGTTAGAGGGAGTTCCTGAGCACTTTAGAAGTTCCAGACAAAGATGTAACTGCAGGGAGGAGTCACATGATTCATCGAGAGGGACTGACTCATCAGAGGACCGTTGTGACTGTCACATGACATCTAAAAACAGAGCCATGGTTGTGAGCGCTCTCAAAGATATGGGACTGGATAATCTGGCAAAGGAGTACTCATTCAAGTACTCACCAAGGTGAGTGTAGGGACCTACTCTCAGTTGTGTTGCTCACGCTTTGAAAATGTGGGCACATGGTCGTGAAGGTTGGAATTGTCTAAGTTGAGTTACTGCCTTTGCAACAGTACTTGAAAATCCATTGCCCTAGACAAGACATGAAAATAATACAATGTAAGCCTTGTGTTGAGTTGATATATATCCAGTGAACATGTGTGTGTGTGTGTGTGTGTGTACAAAAGTGTTGTGTGTCACAGGTAGTAAGCTACTGCTTAGCTAAATAAATCCAAGCAAACATTTAACTAACCAATATGTATGAGTAATAGCACAGGTTACCCGTGATATATCACTCACTAATAGTAGGCCAGCTTTTAAAAAGTTATTTGCAATTGTAGCTACACTGTATCGCTCACTCATTATCTCCTTATTTCAGGATTAACTTCTGCTGGAACTTCATTTTCAATGTGTGGCTCCTCCTAATCTGTTGTAGAACATTCCATCTAATACGGGTAGAGCTTCTGTGGTATTGTCTCCAACTAAAAACGACTCGAACTGTACATTTCCAAGGTTAACGCTGCATGCGTGTGCACTTACCCATACTATTTCACTTGGCTACCAAGGTTTTTCACTTAGTTTCCACTTAGTTACCGAGGTATTTCAATTATTTATGCACTATTTCACTCTTCCCGTGCAATTTTAATTGAAAAGCGATTTTTCCCATACATTTTTGAATGTGTAACCTATGCGCCGTACTATTAATATAATATATATTAAATATATATATATTAGATGTTAGCAATGAATATTAAAGTTTCCTTCATTATTGAAGAGAACAATTCTTTTATAATTTGTGATTTGCTCAGAGGTATGGCCACGTTTAATTAGCTTGCTAGTTAGTCATCACATATACTGTTCATGATAGTATAATGTACTAGCAAGTACCCCGCCACAATAGTGGCGCTTGACATATTGCAAAGTAAGAATGCAGCAGCATACGTTTTCTTGCTCAGTTATCATTCTCTACCATTGGTTAAGGTTGTGGTAGTAGAATGACTTCCTCCCACATGAAGCTAACTTATTCATGCTACCCTAGACTTGTTCACGCAACCCTACCCTAATGCATTTCCATTCATTCACCATAATCTTATTCATGCAATTACGTTCACACATAACCTGAACTTATTCAACCCATACCTATGCACACACATTCATCCATGTTATTTCCCACCTCACCTTTTGGCAGGTTTGGTATATATTGGTCAGCCTCACTTCATTGTATAGATCTCACTTCATCTAAATACACTAGCCGAACGCTCTGCCTAATTTTCCTCTCCCAAGAATTAGAACTCTGTCTGGGAGGTATCCGTGGCTGATTAACCTAAGGATAGGAAGGGCTTGCCTCAACTTGTTCCAAACCTAAGTTGACACTTGGACTAGGAAGTTCCTTGACTGGAGTGCGGTGTATTCTGACAGTGACTTCTCTGGTGGCAGCTACTGTCGAGGCTCACGACCTACTCATCATACCACAAAGGTTACATAAGTTTCCCTCCCCTACTATCTTTTTTCTGAGCTATCTGAGCTTTTCTTCTACCCCACCTCTCCTATCTTCAGCTCTACTTCTTGAGTCATGGAACCCCCTTTTCCTGTCTATCTCTCCTGCTTCTGAATTTCTGTCATACTTTGAGAAACTTTTGTCTTCTATTTCGTACTTTAGCCTTTCTTTTGAACACTAACCCCTGCCCGCTTTTAATTGTAATTAATCGCTCACCTTTGTTTCCCTTCTCTTCCCTTCCCTTATAAACCTACACCCCTTACCTCACCGATTCCATCACTTTTCAGTTACGATTAATCGCCTTTTACCTTCTCTTCCGTACTTTCGCCTTCCTTTTTGAAACCTATGCCGCCTTCCATTGTCTATTGCACCCGCTTTTTAGAAGTAACCAGCATGTTCTACTGAATATGACGACACTTTACCTAACACAAGGTGACGATACTTTACCGAACTGTATAAGTCACGAATTATTCATGAATACACACACCATCGTCAGTCGTCATTGTCGTCACCATTACTGACACACAAGCATATTATTATATAGATAAGTATTAGATACACTATTTTACAGTTATGAAGTTAATTAATGGTTAATGGTAGTGTGCATGATAAAGATACGAAATAGAATTGAATATTTTTATGTGTAATTAATTTGCTTAATAATGCTGAAGCACATCGCTAGTATAGATGAGCACTGTAAGCTGGATAACCATTGGAATATTTGAATGAGTGGGGCTTTTTCGATTGACCTGAATAATACTAGCAGAGATAATTGTGGTAGCTATAGTGAGTGAAATGATGAGCACTGCATTGAAAATGTTTCCAAGCAGATTAGCATATTTTCATTTTACTTCATACTCAGAATTGGTTTTGTGTCATTATACGCCTTGTAATAATAATATCATCTGTATATGTACAGACTGAATATTTTTCAGTGAGTAGGTATACTAGACATTAGTTTCATAATAATTTCCACTAGTCAGAGAATTTTATAAAAAATATTCACAACTATTTCAACCATTTTACAATGGCCATCATTTAGTGTGTGAATAACTGATTATTGTCACTGCAAAATCGTTGAAAGTCGTGTATTTTATAAATTTTTTTTTAAAGATAATGTGATGGGATTGTGGGCTATTATAGTAAAGAGAATTATCACACACACATAATATACATATATATATATGTTAGCTATGACTCGGATGGTTCAGATCACAAAACCAGATAAATTTTTGCATGTGAAATAATATAATTTAATGTTGAGTGTGTGCCTATTGGGAAATTGTGCTTAAAATATAATGAAGTTATCTTGTATTACACATACAGTTTGAATGTGTACCAATCACTCTTACTGTGTTATGACAACTGTTATGTGATCATTTTTACATTTTCATAATATTTCAGGCATAAATCAAGTAATGGGCACTAATACTAGGTAAGTCCAATGAGAAACACTTACTGGTGTGATCTTAGTTCTTTTTGATCGTTTATGAGTTTCAAATTTCTAATGATATGTCTTAACAGTAACATAACAAAAAGGAATGGTTTTAACTACAGTGTAAAAACATGCACATATTGTTATTTCATCTAGTTTATGCAGTCGGACCGCGCACGTAGCCAGAACTTCACGGTAATCGAGATTTAATTTTTTGCCGCGCGATTGGCGCGTTCATGTGGTTTCCAAATGATCATTTCGTATTATTTTTATATCTTAATGATGATGCAAGATTAAATATCCAAATTTGGTACTGCAGTGCACTTTATATAGGCCTAACTTCCTGCCAAAGCATATGGCCTGGTTTGCCCTGGAATGCTGATAAGAAGCCACCATACACAAATTTGATTGAGTCATAAAGTCTTTGGACAATCCAGTTTTGCAGGTATGATCAACAAAAACCCATCAAATTTGCATCTACTAAGTATTATTGCACAAAGTAATTGAAACAGATTTTGTGTCCCACACATAGAAACAAACCAAAAAAAAACAAAACGATCTATGGTATGACAATAGATTTTTATGTAGTACTGCATCACTTGACTTTTCATGGTGCCCAGTTCTCTTCCTTCTAGTCTTCACCAACTCTATGAAGTAAGCATAATACATGTATTTAAAATATTGTAATGTGTGAGAGCATATTAATTGCAGGTATGGCTAGCAAGGACAGGAACTATTCCAAATTTCACCCACAGCGACCATGCAGCAAGTGTCTTTTGTGTGGTAAGTCCAATGCCTTTTACCACCCAAAATTTTAACCCTAAGCTGTTTGAACAAGCCAGAAGAGATCAAGACCACTTACAGTCTCAGTCTCAGTTACATACACATGAGTCTTTCATCCTTGCGACCTCACTGGTTCATTTGTTAAAGAATTCCTCCTGGCGAGATTACCTGAACTGCAGGACATGTAAATGGTCAATGATTCGGGCTCTAGGTTTAGCTTACATGCAAAGTATAAGGCTGAAACAAGACCAAACCTTGTATCTCAGTGGGTGCTTTAGTGATCAGTGTGCAGTCAAAATTGTTGGTGATTCATTACCAGAAAAAGACATTACATACAAGTCCAACGCTAGCGAGGTTGATATGAGGTGCTGGAGACATGCACGGATTACAACAGCCCAACAAGTATGATTTACTCGCCAGATACTGACATCTATAACATAGGCCTTTCTATTCTATCCAAACTTCCTGGAAAAGAAATAATTATCCAACTGAATGTCCCAAAGTCTATACTAAACCTGTATCTTCATCTAAACAAACTAGTACAAGCTCTAGAATTGGATCCTGATGTGGCATCATTGCCAAAGAGTGAATTACCAGTAATATTTCAAATGCTCTTCATCTGCTCTGGGTGTGACTATGTGTCATACTTTGCTGGGCTGGGTAAAGCAAATTTTTTCAATTCTTTTTTTCAGCATGCCAAATTTATTAGTGGCCAACAGATGGGGAATTTCCTATCAGAACATAAGGAAACTAATAAAAAAAAAGGATTTTTATCATTTCAAAGGTTGATAGGTACCCTTTATTTCAAAAAGCATTATGCTGCTATGGCCAGTCGCAAGGATGTACAAATCCCCCAACAGCTGTTCAATTGCCACAGGAAGTCTGCCGATCCACACAGGGAGTGGTACAACAATGACATAAGAGCCATAGTAAGTGAGAGGATAACAGATGAGAGAAATAGAATGCCTTCACTTACCGCATTGTGGCGTCATTGGCTGCGTTGCTGTTGGGTAGCACAGATGTGGGCCAATTCATCTGAGGTGGATCTCTATGAGTCACTTCCTTCACCTGAAACCAGTGGCTGGAAAACAAACAAGAGAGGAATTTATGAGTTCGACTGGGAATGTCCCACAGTGCAAAACAATGTTCAAGAAACCATTGATTTTCTTACCAAAGGTTGTTCCTGTAAGAAAGGTTGTGTGTCGGCAAGATGTGGATGCTTTGGAAAGGGAAAGAAATGTGGGCCAGGAGGATGCCAGTGCCTGAACTGCCTGAACACAACAGTCATTCCTTTACAAGAGCCTGATTCCTCCTCTGAAGAGTCAGAATCCATCAGTGAAAGTGACGATGACATTGAAACAGAAATTGTATCAGATTTATTTGATGAATAAATGATTTTTCGATTGAATTCTAATCCAAACACTATATTTATTTTGGACATTTCAGTTTTGCACCAGCTATGTCACTAAAAATTTTACCAATCTATTCTAGAATAATTACTATTGAGGTTAAAAGTATTAAAACCACTGTCCCACACTTACTTGCAAAAATATAGGCTGATATGTCCATTGAAAGGCGAACAATTTTTTAGGATTAGAGATCATGTCCGACGTGCCAGAACGTCTAGTAACACTAAAACAGCAAATTTGCTGATACTTAAATGGTGGTAATCATAAGCTATAAAATTAAGCCATATTCACAGCATATTTTTCACCTAAAGCAGCAAAACTTCTAGCTCTCAGAGAGACGCTCTGAACCGCATTTTGTTACACCACAAGGTAAAGCGTCGACGGTCAACCAAAAAACAAAATCTTCCGCGAAATTACGCAAACAAAATCTTCCGCGAAATTACGCAAACGGTCCGACTGTATGATGAAATTTTGTTGAACAAATTGGAAATATCATTTTTTTTTATTAACTAACTTTCAACACTTCCGATGGAAGATAAGCTAAAAAATAAACTGATAAATGCAAACTTGCTGCAAGCATTTTCTGAACATCTTACATTGAAAGAACAGCTATCCCTTAATATGATTATGTTGCCAACGATTAAGGCTACTTTTATGCATTTCATTAGAGATTGCTATTTTTTTACCCAATGTTTTTTTATATAACTAATATATATTGCTACTTACAATTTCATTATGTATTTGTAAATGGTATAATATTCTTATATTTTAGAAAATAACTTCTCATGCAATTTAATGATGTTCAATGTACTTTTTGCTTGCTTTGTGTTTGAAAAATTATAATTTATATTACAAAATTGTATAAACACCCATTTCTATAAATTAGGTGGTGATAATTCTTATGCAGTCATTAAGAAAATAAAATAAATTTCCAATCTGCTGCATAAGTAAAGTGAAGAGACAGTATTGCTATGTATAAAGTGTAGCGAATAGAATGTACTCATGAATGTACTTATACAATTTATGGTACTTGCTGAGCTATTGCTGCATAGTCAAAATCTACAACATAGAATAATGCTGTGATAGATGTACAGGGAATTGTATTGTTATTCAGGAATGTCTGAATTTAGCTAGTATATCATATTTATTGCTTTATTTGTTGTTTAAACTAGCTATATTTGGCTAAGAAATACTATCTGTCTATCAACTGCACACACATACATGATCAGGCGCTCGGAAAACCTGCCATCATGTGTGTATCCTGTTCATTTAGCCATCATGTGTGTATCCTGTTCATTTAGCCTTCTCTAACTCCACCCCCCCATCTTATCTTTAATTCTCTTCTTTCTAATTCTTTTTCTTTATCTTTCTCTGACATATAGGAGTGAGCATTGTCATTCCAGCAGAGCTATACACAGGTCAATCAACACCACCAATTAATATTAATCATCACACACACAAACAAGTTCTGGGTATATATAATTCATCTCTTCTGAGTTTTATTCATTCACCACTAGAAGGCCCAACAAGCCGAAATATTATGGTTTAAACTTAACTTCTATCTCTTGAAGGGATCACACTTGGGGTAGCCTAGTAGCAGTAGCTACAATCTAACGAACCTTGCATTTGGATAAACAGGGTGTGGGGTTGGGTTTCTTGCGCTGCTCTCACAACGCAGGTCCGCTGCCACCAGAGTTCCCACAGCCCAACTGACAAAGATTCAGCTTTTAATAAAAGTAAGGCATGCAAGAACTGATACACGTGACATAAAACTTAACTTAAATACGAACATGAAACTCCACCTATTATGACCCACAATGACGTACACGATCTATACTTCCTGCTCTGCAGCGTTTAGTTCGCACTGCAGAGCAGGCACACACACGCACCGCTAATTGACACTCAAACACATGACTTACAAAAACTCTCTAAGGGCTGGTACAATTAAATGAAAGGCTGATACAATTAAAGAAAGGCTGATACAATTACATGAACAAAATAACATAACATAAACAAGTTCTGAGCTCATGTGGGTAGGGCTAGACTCCACCCACATCTCTGTGCTTCTCTGTCTTCTTCTCTTTATCTCCCTTCGTCTTCTCATCTCTGTCTTTCTCCTTCCAGGGCAGACCCACATCTCCCCCCACCAAGCTTGGACCCGTGGGACAAGCTGACAACACCGGGTCTGAGTTGGTGTCCACAGTCCATGATTGGCGTGAAAACCCATCCGCGTTCGAATGCAACGATCCCGCATGATGAACCAACTTGATAGCTCTATCTTGTAAGGCCAATGCAAATCTCAAAAGTCGTCGGTTCAGGCCTTTCCCACTCAATAAGGCCAAGCACGCTTTATGGTCGGTAATCACTTCCAGAGGTCTCGCATACACAAGGCGCTCAAAGTGGCGTATAGCAGCCACGATGGCCAAACTCTCCAGCTCGGTAATAGAATAGTTTTTCTCCGCTGGCCTCAGCTGACGACTGAAGAAGGCCGCAGGCGACTCAACTCCATCTTTAACCACGTGCAAACAGGCACCAATTCCATCTCCTGAAGCGTCTGTATACAGGCATAACTCATCGTCCACGCTAGGAACACACAGCATTACATGATCACACAACAATGACCGTAACTCACTGTACGCTGAATTCATCCTCCGCGTCCATTCCACCTGGCGGGGAGCTCGGAGAGAGACAGCTGGTGTGAGGCAAGAGGACAAACTTCCAAACCCTTTAATGAACCTCCTATAATATGACATGGCACCCAAGAAGGCACGCATGTCCTTCTTGGTGCGAGGCTTCACAAACTCTCTCAGGGCTTTTACTCTGCACTCAGGGATAGACACACCTCCACCCCCAATTCTATGTCCTAAATAGGTCAGATATTTTCTCCCGAACACACACTTCCTCATTTTTATCTTAAATCCAGCATCACCCAAACACTCAATAACACTCCGTAAATCTTTCATATGTTGCTCCCAATTCACACTATAAACTACAACATCATCAATATAGTTGCAACACATGGAACTAACAGGTTCTAACACTGCCTCAACAGCCGCCTGAAAAACTGCTGGGGCGTTCTTCAGCCCAAAGGGCATCCGAACATATTTAAACTTGCCTAACGGGCAAACAAACGTGGTTAACTCGCTAGACACAGGATCCATTTCCAACTGATGGAATCCCGCTGTCAAATCCAGAGTGGAAAGACAGCTACACTGGCCCACCTTCTGGAGAATCTCATCCAGAGAGGGCACCCAATACCTCACAAGAGGCGTGACATCATTCAACTGCCGGAAGTCAACGCATATGCGTACAGAGCCATCTTTCTTCCGAACAGGAACTAGAGGGGAGGACCACAAAGAACTAGATTTCACAATTATACCTTCACGCAACAGTTTACTAATCTCATCCCTCACAGCTTTCTCGATCCCCACAGGTATATTTCTGCCCTGTTGTGACACAGGCACAGCATTCTCAGAAAGGACAATAGTACACTTGGCCTTAGTACACAACCCTGGGGTTTCGCTAAAGTGGTCCGCTGACTCACTTAAGACACTATTGAGATGTTTCTGGTTGAACCCTGGACACTTATCCATGGACAACAAAGGAGAACCCTCTAACAGTTCATTGTCAATCCCGACATCCTCAGCTACCAAAGTCACAGCATTGATGCTCACTGGTCTCACAACATAGTCCTTTAAATTATTAATATGAGCAATTCTGGTGGGATGACCATCTCCCTTGGACACCTTAAAGGTCACTTTAGACACCTTCTCAACAATATTATAAGGCCCTTCCCACGAAGCCTGCAGGGCTGCATGGAGGCCAGGAACTCTCATTAAAACAGTATCACCCACATTTACAATTCTATCACACTTCCCCTTATTATACACACTGACTCTATTCTCAATAGCCTTGGCCTCTGTAGCAGAAGCCACATCATGAATGACACTTAGCTGATCACTCAATTTCACAAGCCACTCTTCAATGTCCATACAATCTAAATTTCTCTCGACCCAACCACTGTACAAAAGATCTAACGGTCCAGCTACTTCCCTGCCAAACACAAGCATATGGGGAGAATATCCAACATCTCTATTAGGGATTTGTCGAATGGCGAAAAGTGCCAAGGGGAGAAACTCAACCCAGTCAATGCCGGCGTCCATGGCCTTGGCCAACATAGGCTTGAGGGTGCCATGGAGCCGCTCGACTACCCCGTTGGACTGGGGTCTATACGGTGACGACTGAATGGTATCAATACCCAACATAGAACATAGATTATCCAACAACTTGGACAGGAAAATGGTACCTCTGTCCGACAAAACTCTCAATGGGATACTTGTTCTAGAGATGATCTGGACAAAGCACTGGGCTGCCTCCTCAGCTGAGGCAGTCCGCATTGGGATTGCTTCCGGCCATCTACTGGCCAAACAAATGTATGTAAACATATACTTCGCTCCCCGTTTCCCTTTGGGGAGGGGCCCAACTAAGTCAACTGCAACCGATTCAAAGGGCACAGTTAAAATCTTTCTTTCGACCATCAGGGCTTTCTTATTGCCCGCTTGATTCATCCTTAGACACACATCACAAGACTTAACGAACTTAACTATATCACCATGGATACCAGGCCACACAAACCTAGCACCCAACACTCTCCTCATCCCTCTTACCCCGATGTGAGCAGTATTCTCGTGCGCCAGCTTTAAGGCCTTTGCACGCTTGGGTAAGGGAAGGACAATTCTGACACACACATTATTCAACTCATCCACAGACTTATGGACTAGAATACCATTATCTGCCCATGCATATCCATTCATGCACTTATCAGCCAAACCCCGAATATGTGCAAGGGTCTCGTCACACTTAATTTCATCAATCAAAGTAGCAACACTAGAATTATCACTGACTGATGGGCAAACTAAATTAAAATCAACGTCTAAAACGCTTTCACTAGTCTCACTAAACTGATTAACGTTCTTAGTAACACTAGACTTGACACCGTTATTTTCACCAGCTGACTCAACTGCAACTGGCACAACACCATTATCAGCAACAGCACTATCAGTGGGATTAGAGACTTGGCTACTCTGCACATCGTCCATACATTCTTCAGATACTACATCAAGCCCAGATCCCGAAGCACTACTATCATCAACCGAAGCAATACAATCTTTAAGGACAGCCATCTCCTCAAAACCTGACCCAATTTGAGCCAGTCTCTCCCACTCTTGATCAAAAGCTAACGGATTTGCATCACACACATCAGCAACATGTTTCTCACTCTTTTTCTGTCTCATGGCCTTACTCTTGGCCCTAGTCACAATACTGACTGTTGCACTCTTCTGGATGTTGTCAGCGCCCTGAGAGGTCTTACATGCCTCCTGCGGGTTGGCAACAGAGCCAGCATCAGCATCAGCTGATGTCTGGACGCCTGAGGTATCATCAGGGTGCCCTGCCTCGCTTGCCCTGGGAGGAGCATTTGAGGCAGCGTCCAGAAGGAGCCGGGAAGCCATGTTACCGTCCATGGGGACTGAAAACAGGACCCTGTTGCAGAGGTCATCTTCATGAGCCACCGCAACAACAGACATAAAGGCTTTGCCTCCATATTCAAAGTCTACTCTAGCAGTCTGGAGAGTCTTGGGGTCACCATTCCACCCCTTAACTCTCACATACTCATCAAGCAACTGATTATGATACACTAAACATCCAGGTACTATAGTGATCTCAGCACCCGTGTCGGGGACAATCTGGCATGGCATACCGTTTATCATCCCCTCCACATGAGACGCACCATCCCGGACTGCTACCCAACTTGCATTATAGGTACGACTACCCTTTTTCACTTCCACTTTCCTGTTCTCACTTTTATTGTTCACATTATTTCTGCCCCTATTCGGACACTCAGGTACTTTGTGCCCAGGTTCATTGCAAGCATAGCATACTACAGGTGGAACCTTAGAACTACCACTATTCTGCTCACTATTCCGATATCTACAATCATAAGATCTATGGCCATACTTACGGCACACAAAACACTGAACACCTCTAAAGCCAATACTAGGACTACTCACTCTCGCCACAGGTTTCTCTGGTTCCGCCGTCTGAAATGACAGCGCTACGCGATTCAAGTCCTTGAAAGACGTGATGTCTCTCGCGTCCATCAGCATTCTCTGGCTAACAGGCCGTGAGGCTCTGTAAATAGCTGTAGCGAAGAAGAGCAGGACCTCGCTTTTCTCCACAGTGGCCATATCAACAGAGTCGATTAGGCCTTTCAAATGCACATATGATTCAAGGGAGTTCATGGACCTCACTGTATTTGAAAACTCCGCTATGAGCTTGACTCCCAGCGTAGTCTTGCTGGAGCCTAATCCCTCAATCAACAACTCTTTCAATTCGGTGTAGGAAATCTCATCTCTATCTATAGAAGCAACGAAGGCAGTGCCCGCTTTAGACTGAAGTTTCTGCAGCAGGATAGATTTAAACCGCGATCTCGGACAACCAAGATCAGATAGATCCGCTTCCAATTTCCTTATATATTTTGCAATGTCGGTGCCCTCTTTGTGAGGAGCCAAGGCAGTAATTTGCCTGTTTAGCTCGCCACTAGAGGTGTCACCAGAGGACCTACCAGAGGACCCAAGGCTTCTCATGGCCTCAGTAAAAGATAGCATATAGGACCTCATGACATTAGAGTCACTCTCACTATTACCACCTAAATTCACACCAGAGGTCAAACCACCTCCCGTAAGATCATCATTACCCTCTCTTTCTCTTTCCAATTCCCTATCTCTTTCTCTTTCCAATTCCCTCTCTCTTTCTCTAGACATACCATTACCACTATTATATTCGCTCAAACCATCCATCTCTGAACCACACTCCGAATTATCACTAATCTCAGGCAACCTGGACGCACACACAGACTTGCCTTTATCTTTCTCTTTGTTAGACACTTTCACCCGGCTAGGTAGTAAACTACCAATAGAATTCTCTGAACTTCTTTCAACTCCAGAATCAAATTGACTCTTTCCCTTACAGGCTCTCTCCTTTTTCTCTCTCCGGCTCATCCACACCAAGTGTCCTGAAGCGGAGGAATCTACAGACATACAACGACAGACCAAATATTGGCAACCACAGATCTCAGGCACAACAACACCCAAGGTAACTTCTGGTCAAGCCCGGCTGAAGATAGTGACGACGACCGAGTCTTAAATCGGAGACGACAGTTCAAGACAGTCAGGTAGATCAGTAGCACGGCACACTTTCGAAGACGTGGAAGAGGGCGAGTTTTAAATCGACACTCCACACCGCTGCCTCCAGTTGTGGGGTTGGGTTTCTTGCGCTGCTCTCACAACGCAGGTCCGCTGCCACCAGAGTTCCCACAGCCCAACTGACAAAGATTCAGCTTTTAATAAAAGTAAGGCATGCAAGAACTGATACACGTGACATAAAACTTAACTTAAATACGAACATGAAACTCCACCTATTATGACCCACAATGACGTACACGATCTATACTTCCTGCTCTGCAGCGTTTAGTTCGCACTGCAGAGCAGGCACACACACGCACCGCTAATTGACACTCAAACACATGACTTACAAAAACTCTCTAAGGGCTGGTACAATTAAATGAAAGGCTGATACAATTAAAGAAAGGCTGATACAATTACATGAACAAAATAACATAACATAAACAAGTTCTGAGTTCATGTGGGTAGGGCTAGACTCCACCCACATCTCTGTGCTTCTCTGTCTTCTTCTCTTTATCTCCCTTCGTCTTCTCATCTCTGTCTTTCTCCTTCCTGGGCAGACCCACACAGGGCTATGCTGAGTATTAAAATGAGAGTATAGAAACAAAATAATGGAACACCTAGTGGAACATAAAACAAGATATACTATTCCTTTTAATGCCAGCACTGTCCTTTCTAGAAGTTTCCTTTGTCTGGTTTACAGTAGTAAGTGGTATAGAAGCAATACAATTGGTTGAGATTCTTTATAAGGTGATAAGGTGAGTGACTTCCAATTAAGGTAGTATCAGTATACAAACTTACTCTATTAAATACTTACATGGCATTACACCTCTCAAGTACCAGTTGACTCTCACAAGTAAGACGCAAGATGCATTTACTCATGACTCTGATGCCTGTGATAGTCTTCTATGTACAGTACCAGGTAAATGCCGCCAGCGCTACCAGTCATTTTGTAGATGGAAGTTCCATAGTCATAGCTGAGCAAGACGTGTCTGACATGCGAGTTCAAGATATCCTTGACTCTGTTCTGTATGCTCAGATAATGTCAACACACTACTATGGAAAATTTGAGAGGCTGAGTGATTGGTATCGCACGTATATGCAATACTTGCAAAAACTAGGCTGGATGATTGATGCTTCCAAGTTTGAACTCACCTATGGAAATTGGAGTGCTACTTTGCCAAGCTTAATCCTGAAGGGTTTAGATGGCAAGTTGGACAAAGATCAATTGGAAACCTTAGCAAGTTCCATAGCCGACTTATATTCAACCAATTCCTCTGGAGCTTTGAAAATGTATAAAAATGAATCTATCAAGGGTACACTTCATAACTTTCAAGTATTGATGGCTAGCAGCAATGCAGATGGGAGTAGTAGTCTCACTTATTTTGGATTTATAGTGGATTACTTTGACGTGAATCACATCCTAACTTTCATCTCATCTGGATTTGGATTTCTCAGTGATAAGGACTACTCTCCTCATCGAAACACTACTTCACAATTTGTACTGGACTATTCCAGCAGTTATGTTTTAAAATACTAGCATAGCTAGTGTGTGGTAATAATTTATTTATCAATAATTGAGGATTAACTATTAGGTTGTTAACCTTGATTTAGTTACATTATGATTATCACTTTATAGTACAGCAACCTGTGTATCATACTTTCAATGTACAAGACATAGCAATAATGTATGAAAAATCTATTTTTCACATTGGAAATAAGCCTAGCAATTGGTACCTATTAATCACTGAGAGAAAAGCTACCCTGTACCGACCGAGCACGGAGTGGTGCAACTGACTTGAATCATTGTTCTTGGCTATAGGAATTCAGAAAAACTAATTTTGATTGGATGGTTTACTTATTCACCTCCTAGGAGGTGGGTATGAAATATGTACACTCCAAAGCAATCTGATTGGACAGTTTGAATGTACCATGGTAGAATTCATATTTATTAAATTATTACAAGATTGCTTCTTGCTGCACTGAAATTCCAAGCTATTTTACTTGTATATTAGTCAGTAATCCAAAGAATATAAGTTTAAATTATATTACTGAAACTTTCAGGGGAGTATCCAGGGTGGGGCAGGGCCAGGGGGCCAAGGCCCCCCTCTCAACCAAGTTTTTGAAAAATTGTAAGGACCAATGTAGCAATACTGGCAATGCAGTTTATAGGTCAACTGCATGCTAACTTAATGCTCTTCACTCATAAATTAATAGTCAAATCGTTTAAAAATCAATCATTAATTATTTTACAATTTCGTGAGTTTTGACCAAAATATATTTGTGGTGGTTGGGGAATGGACCCATATGTCCCTGGTCAATTGGACTGAATAACTAATGGCTCAGAAAGAAATAGTTATAGCCACTGGGAATATTCGAGGAAGTCGTTTCCAAGGGCATAGAGAAGATTATTACTATGATCTACCAGAGGGTACTATTGCATTGGGATTTCATACTAGTGTTAACAGTCCTAATGCACTGACTATTGGCAGTGGAAATGGTAGAGCCTCCTTGAACTGGACTAAAGGAGAGAAGAAAGCTCATGTTCATGCTTGGGTTAATGGAACAATTGGCAGTCCCAATGAAATCAGCTGGAAAATACTGGCCACCATGAAATGATTAAAAATGACTTGCTGAAGAACTGTGAACTCTGTTTTCTAAATAAGGCCTTCTCTATCTAATCTAACTGTATGTAGCTATTATGATGATTTTTGAGTTCAGTGATTGCTGATTGACTGGAGCTAACTTTTATTTTGGATTCAAAGTAACTGATGTACATGTATTCGTGCGTGTGTGTTGGTGTGACTCATCCTTATTAAATTGGAAAACACTAATTCCATAAGTGATAATAGCATAACTAGAGTGGGGCAATTTTTTTAACGAAAATATCGTACAAGATTATGATTTCACAACTGCAGATTATTTTATCTGTGGCTATAGTATTAACACATGATAGCACGGAAAATTGTTGTATTCAAATTAATAGCAGTTGGCGGCAAGAAATTTTACTCTGCTATGTCTTCTGAAAATTTCTCATGCTACTTGTGCTATAAATCCTGAATACCTCAGTTTTCCATGCTTTATATCTCCAAATCTCATCCATGCTGGCCAAGTAAAATCCCAATGAAATATGAACCCTGCACATTGAAAAATAATATTGTTATAATTTCCCTATATTATAAGGTTTTTAGCTTACAAAATGCTTAGTTGCCAAGCATGTTGATTCAAATACAATGTTACATCTAATTTTTTTTATATTAGTTGTTTAGTCTTTTAGTGTACGAGGAGAGAGAGATGGGCATAAGAATAATGGCTCACATTTATCAGAGCTTACAGCTAATCATTTTTGTATTTTATGGATATAATATTTTTCATTCATATTATTACACGACACTTCTTATGTAGGTTCATCAAGTTAGTGCAGAATTAAATAAAAAACAAGGCTCCTACACACATTTCCTTTTGTGACATGAAATTTAAAATGAGGGAAGAGCTGCAATGTTGTTAATTCTTAAATATAGGAGGATATGTACTTCATACATTTTTAAAGATATTACAATGTTTGAAATTCAAGCTGAATATTGAATGAAATGGGTAAAATTTATTCAGTGTATCAATAGAGATACATAGATGATTGCTATGAAAGAAATTACATATTACTAGATAAGACTGCAATAATATAGTTTGTGTGACAATTGCTATCACTATTCTTCTAGGCTATCATCTGCAACAAAAACAACAACAGGCATTTCTATAGGTAACTGTGTTTAATCCAGAAAGATTGTTACATGTGTGGCTCTCTGCCAATTACATTTAGCACCATATACTGTAAGTATTCTATTATTTACTCCTTGCCAGCATAATTGAATGAATTTGCAATATCAACATTGGAAGGTGATGCATGTTTGTTGTGTGCGTGTGTGTATGTGTGCGCTCGCGTGCGTGTGTAGGTGGGGATTGGGGGGTTGGATGGGGGATGGAAAAAGGAAGTGGTCCATCATTGAAAGGTAATTGGATGAATGCAGTTCATTGTAGAATAAAGATGTTCTCTTGGCTACTCGTTAATTTTCCTGAATGGCTCATATTTACAATCTATAATTCATTTTTTCAAATGGAAATACAATATCAATTTTGTTGTGAAACATTGAATCACTGAAATATAAAAAAAGTTATTTTCAAATTAGTTATCCTTTCAAACCCTTGAAAAAGCTAGCCCCCCTCTCTCCCACTTGTTCCTATATTTGTTACATACACCATGTTGCTATGGATGTACACAACTGCTGAGTTGAGTTACGTCATAAACACCTGACCTGACCTGTCTACTCAACAAATTATACACGAATGTGTTTGTTCCCAAACAAATTGATTTTACTCGGTCTAAAAGGCTCGAGTAATTACGCCAATAAAACAATTGGAAGGGAAGCCTTTCTACACCCACAGCTATCTGCCAAATTGGTTGTCTAGACAATTGCAATGTATGTGAATCCCCTCTGTGGCAGCAATTAACTACATAATAATACTACGTATTTAAGTCTGTACCACCCACTCTATCAGCTATAAAGCAAGCTCAAAACTGGAGTATGGATTTATAGTTGTGTACTCACTAGCAATATTGAAGACTGATTAAGAAGCATCAAAATGAAGCCGTTTCAACTCGGTGTTATTGCTGTGGGACTGTTGTTTCTATATTTTTCTTGTGGAGATGCTTATTATAATAGATATAGATTTGGATATAGAAACAGATGGATAAGAGTAAGTTAATTTATTATGATATTCTGTAAGATAGCTATCTCATTTGAATGTATTGATTTAGCGATATCAGACATTCACCAATTGTTTCGGATACAGAATTGAGTACAATGATCCAGTTTGCAATGTGAGCTCGGTAGCCCCTGGAAATATAAGCATCTGCTCTAGTTATCGTTCCTTCAAAGCAAGGAACACATATATGTCAATTATTAGCATAATGAAGAAGGCTGTCAAAATGAACGGATCTGAATACAATTTTTCACTGCTGTTTGCCAACCACGAACGAGGATATCAAATACATCAAATAAGCGGAGTCTTCACTGATGACATGTGCACATGGAATGCTTATATCAATGAAAACCGTGTTTCTTCTTCAAATCTTCTGCGTTGCGTTGTAAAAGCTAATCAGACCCTAGCATTCCGCTATGAGAAGGCAGATGATGCTGTCGTTCCCACCAGTCCAGCAAATGTTGTCAATAACCGGAAATGATTTCACTGTTTGACTAAAATGACTCTTTGGTTATTGATTTTTATTGTGCATTGTGTTATACTAAGATAGCTGCAAACATTTATTATTGATGTACAATTTTGTATCTTTGATTTTCAATTAAACTAGCATAAGACGTACAAATTAGTTTGTGGATGGACTTGAGGAAAATACAACAAAAAGCTTTAATAAAGTTTTACAAGGTATTACAAATTCCTTTACAATTATTCGACCATATATAAATTAATTATTGCAATCCTAGCAGGCCTCCTATAGTAGGGAGTTCAATTTGTTCATAACTGAATCGAATTGTTTGTCCTCTTCGTACTTCCACGTTCAGACATTCTTCTGGAGGAAGTGGAATCTGGCTGTCCCCAATGTACACATTCCAAGCACACTCCTCACTGTTGGGTAAATTGATTAATTCGTGCAGTTTGTAACCAACATCTTTGGAATAGCGGAGAGCGAATTCGTATTGGGTGCCATTTCTATCCACTGCACATTCTAGGAGGTCAAGAACTTCCATGTAGTACTTGTAGTAGAAGGACCAGGAATTCGAGGAAAATGTCAGATCACTGGGCGTCTCCACATTATTGCAGCATTTAGTGTCATTGCACGATATACTATATCCAAATGGCCTGGGCTAAAAATTGTAACAAAGAACAGATATTATAATTATTGATTTACAGATATTATCATGTAATTACTTTTCTCCAGAATTTATTCCACCTGTCACGTCTGGCTGTAGCTAGAGACAGCACCACACTGAGTGTCAGTGCCACACATAGGACAATGGTTACTCCCTTCATTGTAGATGGATTGGATATATATCTCCAGATGTTGACTCCTAGCATGAAAAACTGGTCTATATATACCCACCTTGTTCCTGTTTCCTTATTTCAATTAATACTAAATAAGGTTTTATTGTAAACCTCATGAAATCACATCTCCTGAGAGTTAAGTCAGAGGCACTATGATGTGGTGGGTACAGAGGATGTGGCTTTAGGCTTGGCCATTTGAACTTAATTGTGAGGCTTCCTCAGTTGCTATAGAGGCCATCCTGTAACTCTGAGTGGGTGGTACTAATAGTATGATTTCAGTTCAGACTTCTTGAATTCAACCACTCTTTTAAGACAATTATTGCTGTGCATCTATACATCATAGAGAGAGTGATTTGCTGTCACAATAACACTTGTCTTAAACTTTTATGTGATAAACACAATTGGCTGATACTGCAACAATTAAATAAATACCAAGAAAATTAAGGGGCACATAAAAAATTACTCAATCTTAATAAAAATCATAATGAAAAATTTCTATTTAAAAACATTAAAAAAAGCACAAAAGTGAAGTGGCGTAAGAACCAACAGGATGGACTGCATGAACTCTACAGGAAGTGGGAATCCATGACTTGACTTGACACTTGAATCTCATTGCAGCATGTGCCAAGGGACAGGTAAAACACTTAAACCCAATAAGAGTGACTTAATAATCTCTACCATCTGATGCCAGACTGAGTGATACTATGAACTAACTTTACCATATTTAGATATTTATTGAAGTGGAAGAGTAGGTATATAAACCAGTTCAACCATTTAGCTACATCGTAATAACATTAACAAGAACTTGTAAATACTTATATCTATTTCATTCTAATATGAAAACTCTTCAACTTCTTTGTGCTACATTATTAATAATAAGTGCCTGTCTAGCCTTCAGCAGTGCCCGTCGAAATAAAAAAAGAGTAAGCCACAAATTTTAAAATACATATTATAATTATTTCATGCCCTAGTTTGTCTTTTTATGATTTAGGTGGTCACTTCTTCATTCAACTATACTCTAGAATGTAATGACTCGGTGTGCTGCAATGATATGACAGACTTACCAGACAATCTTGTTCTCACTTTTAATGCCAGAACAAGATATTATTATAGAATCTTTTACCAGTCAGTGGCAACCCTTCTACGAGTTGCAGTCAAAAAGAATGGAAATGATTATGCTTTCAGTGTCAAATATTCTGGTAGGAACGCCTATCAGCTTCATGAACTGGCAGGTCTCACCAATTCTGAGAAGTGTGTCTGGAATACTTATGTAAGAGGAAGGCTAGTTCCTCAGCGACAAGCTCTCAATTGTCATCTTTTCAAGGGAGATGAGGTTTTTTTCAGTTTCGAGGAAGTAGCAACTGACCCTATATTGATGGAATAAACAATTTTTATCATTGTAATGTTATTGTGCAAACTCTGTAAAAATGTATATTATTTATTTTTAAAATGAATCTTTTAAACAATTAAATAAATTTTAACGGAATCAATCTTGTATCAAGGATTTTAGTCTCTAGAAATACCATAATTTCAACTTGTGTGAGTCACTCACACAAGATATTGTAGTGCTACGAATTTATATGCAGGCTGATGCTCCAATTATTATGACAGATAAAAGTGATGCTATTACATTATTTTTTTTTACAATGATTGTATTGTAGCAGCCTAATAATATAAAGCAGTTTAGTTATGCTATGATTCTATTAATAGAAGGAAAATAGTTTAGTAATTTGTATCAAGGATTTTAGTTTGTAGAAATACCATAATTTCAATTTGTTTTATATAAGCAATACATTCTGTGATGTTAAGCAAGATTTCATTATTTTATTATTTTATTGTCTGTATAATGGGGGTGAGGAAGGTTGCTTCAGAAAGTGGGGGGGGGGGATTATGTACTACACGTTAATTTAATCTCATTGAATTATTACCACATTCATGGCAAAAGTAATTGAGGTGATGTAGAAGTTTATTAAACTCAATAGTTTTGTTCCATTGTACAAAAATTATTTTATTTTATTTTTTCTATGAATTCCTTTGCAATATCTCTTAGTTTATTATTGACGGTCTTTTTTTTTTGTGAATATGCATCAACATGGTATCATAAAAGTGCTGAATTTTCTTCAGGGCCACTCACAGGTCCATAATGCCGAATTTTTAAAATGGGAGGTGCAAATGTGTGCCTTTCTCCTGCACATAGGCAAAAATGTAGAAGTTTAGATATAAGGAATGTCAAAATTTTTACTCCAATATTACATACAGAGGAAAACAATTACTGGAACAATAAACATTCATTCTCCATCGCTCTTTGAATGCTTCTTTACAGCATCTTAAATCAATTTCATTTTCACTGCGAAAGTATTTCAGGCTTAACTCAGTCGGCAGAAACCTTAATAGCAAATTGCAAATTAATTTGCTATCAAATAAATTTATCAATGAAATAAGTATAGATACAGTTAGCAGTAGAGTTAAGTTAGACAAATAATATAATATGAAGCCCCCTCTCGCCTGTGTATTCACCTGGCTGTCAATTCTTCACTTCATAAAACATCATACTGAGTGACCCCCAATGCTCCTCCAAACAATAAATCTGTGGGAAGGAGGGGGTGGGGGAAGGGGGGGGGGGGCTAAGTGCCTTCGTGGCACCTAACTTTCATCGCCTCTATATCAACCAGACTTTAATTATTTCTTATTTAAAAAAAAAACAAGCCAACAAAATAACTATAGTACTAAAGACTTACTGTAATGGATGCTTCAAAAGAAAATACTTGGAAAGATAGGGAGGTTGCTAGGAGTCAACTCCAATGTGTGCCCCAACAGATGACCTATTTTGTGTGTGTATACTGTAGCACCACTTCAAAAATCATAATTGCAGTGAATCTTCAAAGAAACCTGACAACCTTCTAGATGAGACATTCAAATTGTATTCAGTGTATTGGATAATGTAATAATATTAAGAATATCTCTCTTGATATGATTACTGTCGACTGCTGGGCTAACTCTTAAGTTTCTGGCTCAGGCTGTGACTGTGATAACAGCAAGTATTTGCTGCCACCAGAGTCAAAGCTTCAGTAAATGCTCTAACAAGTACCACTAAATCCCTTTAGCTAGAGAAATTAGCTTGGTTTAAATGAATAGAGTATAACAACTTGAACAATGCACTTATGCTTTGCACAAATAAAACCAAGACTGACCAAAACATGTGCTCACACCAGACCTCTCATATAGAACTGTAAGCATGATGCAATACATGACACTACACAATTAACACATATTAACTGTCTGTTCCTGTGCACACAAGTGCACAAACAAGTAATCTCTGTTCATGTGGGAGGAAGTGATGCATCTCTGTTCCTCCCAAAACACCACAACTACATTTACAGTTGGTACAACCAAACATTTTAAATTTATTCATAGCTGTAATAGTACTCATCTGATATCATAATTGAAACTAGACCAGGAAGTGTACTTAGATAGAGTCTGAAGGTCTTGGCAGAATGTCTGCCACATTGTCAGAATGAGGTGTGATCACAATGATGAGGACTCTTTTATATCATATCTGTGGGCTACTTGGAAGCCAGTCAGAAAGAGATCAATAGTATAATTCTTCACAATTTCTTTCTCAGCCTTCGTTTACTCATTAGATGTATTCACTCTCCTTCACAGGCTTTTTAAACAATACAGAATTAAAAATATTTGGTTGCCACCTGGAATCCAAACCCAGGACTGCTTGTATAGCGCACAAGCGATCAGCCACTGAGCTGACAAACAAAATTTCTCTTTTTTCAAAGATTCTTATTATTAGTTGCATTTTTCATGAGACTGTAGCATAGCAGTACCCCTTAACAGTATAAATACAGAACTGGAGTGTTTGTTCGCCGGGTGGTTGTCGTAGCTCAGTGGCAGAGCGCTTGTGTGCTATACAAGCGGTCCTGGGTTCGATTCCCGTGGCGACCAAATTTTTTTAATTCTGTATTGTTTAAATAATCCTGTGAAAGAGAGAGAATACATCTAGCTAATAGTAATTCTATAATTTTTAATCTTATTTTTAATAAATATTGATTAGCACAATAATATACAAGTAAACACCACAAATTTGTTTCTGTGGACAATATATTCCAGGTTTAATTATGCAATTTCATTTTCATAGGGACACAAAACATGTGAGCTATCTCACATTTATTTTCGAGTTAGTGCTCAGTAATTTAATTATAGAAGTAGCTATAGATATAATTGCTTACATTTAATGAAAGTTAGCATTTCGTTTTACTTTCCACATCCCTATTATGTAAGTACAATAGTTGCTGCATTCAGGCTTTATGAAAATAGCCATTCTACATAATTGCAGCCATGATATATTGTAAAATACAATTCATGAGAACATGGCCTCTAGCTACGAACTTGGCGAATAGTTTCAATTAGGTTTGTACTTGCTTTTGGCTCCACCTGAACACTTTACTGTTAACTACATCCAATGAGTAAAATTATAATTGGCAAAGAATTTTTGAAACAACTTCTCAAATTAAATTACAATAAATTATAGTCTACTTTCTTATGAGTGTCATAATGAATTTATGCTAACTATATTCATCACCAAGGATATAGTAATGACTATTTAGTGTTATACATTACTAAAGTTGCCAAGAATAATTTGGTTTGCCAAGAGAGTACCATTTACCTTCTATCATTCCAAGCTTTTTAGCCCACACCACAAGCCAGTATTTAAGAGAAGTATTCAACGTAAATTTCCAAAATCTACTACTTGACAATGTCCTTTATTACTCTATGGTTTATTTTCATGCAAAGTGTACTCTTCTCCTTTATTGATGCTCGTCACAAAGGAAACACCAAAAGTAATGTTCAGGTATGTCAGTGGGTCAAATTTAATTCATATTTTAATGAGAAAGGATTCAGTACCATGTATTTTAAATTCCTCCAGTCGTATGTTTTTTTTAATACTGAATACACAAAATGTTTCAACCATTTACTATAGTCATCATCAGAGCTTAATTTAAGTCAACCAAATTAAATTACAATTATATCTAGTCACAGGAGAATATTAAAAAAAATTGTAACGTAAATGTTTCCAGGATCAAACACCCATTACGGTTGAGATAAGCTGTGATGATGAAGTTTGTTGTTCCAATTTCACCGTTCCAGAAGATGTGGAGATTACCTTAGAAGACATCAACAGAGACTCTACCAAGTCTGGAAAATTTAGATCTGCTCGAATTGTAGATTTACTGGAGGAGTTGAGCAATAGATCTGATTACTCTTTTGCTGTAGAAAAACGTTATCGTTTGAGTTCATTAGCAGGTCTTTGTAACAATGAAGAATGCAAGTGGACCATTTCCATAGACCAAGACACAGTATCTCCACGTCAAGGAATAAGATCAAGGATTGCCCCAGGTCAAACAGTTTCTTTCACCTATGTGTCAATGGAGGAAGAACAGAGTTCTGCATCCTCCAAAAGTACTTCCAAGACAAGTAGGAGTGCAAGCCAATCAGAGGATACAGAAGAATGCGAAGAAGAGGAGGAAGAAGACTCTAAGATTAACTGAATTAAATACAATACTAACACATATCCACACTGTAAGTCATTATCAATAGAATCATTATATAATGTTATAAAAGGATAGGTGAATGCACTTATGCAAGTAATAGTTTTTTTAAGTAAAACATTATAACATTGTCCCCCCCCCCCCCATTAGCTAGTTCTGATGGATTTAAGTCATGATATTCCAAACAGTTATTGACCTATCTCGTGTTAATTATTATTGGAAAAAAGTGGAGTTGAAATAGTTATTTCAGTTTTCAAATGAAAGACACTATTGTAAAAAAAGACAGCTAGATTCATGCAATGTGATAGACGTGAGCAGAAGGAGATCCCACTATCATGTAATCTGCACTAAATGAAGTTTAAGAGGTAGCAATTATCAGAGTACAGGATGTGATTCAGTTAATTAGTACTTTAGTATAAGTTTACTAGCCTGCTGCAATTAATACACCATGTATTACAAATTTCTTACCCATAATTATGATAGGTTGCATTCTTGTTAGGTGTCCGCGCTCTGAAAATTCAAGTTTTGCGAGAGGAGTTTAGTTTAAATGTCTGGTTGAATTTAAATACAAATTTATAATATTTATTATTCATTTAGAGAAAACGTTATGTTCCGCTCAATAATCTTGTGATTGTAGTAAAAAATTACCAACCACTACAGAATTCTTTATTGTGATAATTGTATGTTCCAAATTTTTAATTTTGAAAATTTAGTAATTTCTTCAATACATTGCATAAATTTATTGACATGTCTCAGAAAATTCCAGTGTTTACATAATTAAAGTCTTTCAAAGAACTGACACTTGCTTGCACGTGGCTTTTTAAACAACAAAATACCCTGGGCAAACAAGTGTGACTAAAATATATATTTTTTGGCAGGATGAGGCATAAAATGGAGCAAACTATTTACCAACAATAAGCACTAATAAAGATTTATATATATATAGGTAGAGACAAGAACAAATTGCTGATCACATTCCCAAATAACTTGATCCAGGCATTATATTATATATTAAATGCAGCTGCACCCATACTTTTACACTACTACTAAACTTGTATGTTTGCTGGCCATGAAAAGGTGTGGGATGCAGAGATCTATTAGGAGATAAAATGGAGTGTGGCCACAAATTGAGTAAGGACCATTTTTGTACAATCTTTGCCAAAAGCTGAGTGTATAGTGAAGTATTTGTAAGTGTTCAATGATATCACCGAGTTTGGTTAGGTAGGTGTGTTGGTATCTACAGGGCTTCTTAAGCCAAATCTACTTATAGCTTTTACATCCTGCATTGGTGGCTATGTTGTCCAGTGGATATTATTACCATGGCGACCTCTGATGCTTCAGTCATCTCCACTTGGATAGAGTGACTTATAAATCCTTTTCTGATAGGAAATAATTAAGTATGTATTAATCTAATCGACTTGAGAGTATAATAAGCAATTTTAAGATTGTTTGAGCAGATAGAGTAGTGTAGTAAAAAAAAAGCATTTAATGTACATTTGATCATTTATTACTGAGCAGCTATTCAACAGTAAGCATTGTAATGAACTAGAACTAGTAGTTGCCTCAATGACATAAGATATTTTGAAAATTTTCTATCAATGGTTGTCTTAAGTCAACATGTTGCCATGGATACACTAGTGCTTCTTTCAGTATTGACAAGATTACAAGATCTGGCCAGATGCTTTGAAGTTGCCTATAGTGACATTGTGGGCAGTTAAAAATACAATAAAGTTAAACAAAATCATTTGGTTGCTAGGTGGTCCACTTTCCACACTACTTTTGACGCTCTCAGCACATTGAATTCTTTTTTGCCATATTAAGTTTTATTTTACTCCAAATTGTTTTTTGTAGACATAATCGATTTTAAGTGCAAATTTAGAAAAAAATTGAGATCGAGGATTTTTAGGACTTCACTTTACTATTGCAATATTGCATTTACAATGTCACATGCCACATGTCATTGTGTAGAGTATCTGCCACACCTCAATCTAGTTATTTAATTATCATATCACAGGATAGTAGCACGTGCTTACACGACTTGTCCATATTTAGGGTATGTGGAATACTTGGAAATGTGAATCCTTTTTATTGTGCCAGTATCTTATACTTTATAGCTGTGTACTTATAAATGGATATATCATGACCATATCCTGATCTATCCATTATGCACCATTTTTTGTTCATCAAATATGGGCACCTCCCACTAACCAAGATGTCTATTTAAAGCTGCAGGCAGAATTTATCTTCAATTAACTTTATGTACACTCTACAACAAATGGCACAATGTAGCACTCCTCTCTGCACTTTGTTCACACTTTTATGCAATAGAGTAAGAACTGCTAAGTTCACAAGCATGTACCAATGGCTTAATTTTGAACTACACAAATATAAGGGAAGGGAGGGGGGGGGGGGGGGGGGGGGGGGAAGGAATGTGTCCAGTTGTATGAAATGTTGTATATTCCCAAATCCAATGTCAATACTGTTTCGATGATATTTGAATATACATACATCACATATGTGAGGACAGCGGCATTTTATACTGTCTTTGGTGTCAATAATATGAGCTGTCATTTCCCAGTTTATTCATAATCCAATGGTGTAAATTCTCAGCTCAGTCCAGAGAGGCAGGAAGAGATCTACTATGAATTTAAATGATCATGCCATCTTCGATAGAATATCATTAACCAACTCCCTAATCACTCCAAGATCTAGAGAGCTTTAATTGCGCAAACATGTCATCCCAGAGGATAATAAAGTAATACTAGGTTAAACCCTTTACCCAATCAATACCCTTTACCCAATCAATACCCTTTACCTACCTTTTTGGAAAAGGTGGAGCAATAGTGCACAGTAACCCTCCAGATCTTATACTGGTGCAAACAAGCATGAAGGACTAGTAATGCCATCTGCTCAAGACCATTTTGCCAGTTCTCCCTGTGCGAAATCTGTGGCCTCGTTTACCACATTCTGAACTCCTTCCGGAGGTCCGGCCAGGTATAAAAGGACAAATCCCCGTCATGCCTTTTGACCTCTAGCTCCTGTGGTAGTTAATGTCGTATGCCATCAGATGGCACTTGTACATTTAAATGTGGAATGTGTCAGAAGTTATACCGCACAACCTGCGTTAGTATTCATGACGCTCGTATGGACAATGAAAACAAACGGTGGCTATGCACAAAGTATAAAATGTTATTCTAATTCTTTTTGCCTGAACAATAATATAATGCTGAATAAAGTTTTCAATCAACATATCAGAAGTATTTTTTTTACAACTGAAAGACGATAACTGGAATACTGATATCTGGAGAAGTTCCCCCCCCCCCCCCCCCCCCCCCCCCCCCCCTCCCACACATACACAAGCACACCACCATTATCCCCAGGATTGTGAAATGGAATGGGGGGAGGGGGTAAGTTTCTAATTTGGTAGTACATGAGCACCACATCTTGGTCATCAGTTAAGTTCCACAGGTTCCCACATGAGCAGAGTACATCTGCGGCACTCATGTAAATAGCTAATAAGCCAACAGACTCGTATCAGATGAATATAATAAATAATATCAGGATGGCAATCCAAAGAGAAAGCCACAAATGTTATGAGGAAGTACATAATATCATTTAATTTTTGCATAAGTTTCGATCGTTTTACCAAAGGGTCAATAGCAGTATTTATGAAGGGACATAGTGGAATGTCAGGGACTGATGTGGACCAATTGTCTACCATTACAAGGTGAGTATTTTGGATAACTGAAGTTGCATGCATTTCAGAACAAGTACTCAAAAAAATACTGCCCATCAACTGAAATCTATGTTTACTTGAGTTTTTTTTTATGTGAAAATACAAAACAAAATATATTTATCCAACACATGATAGTTTACTGATTCTGAGCTATTCATTTCATTCCTTTGCATAGGCTGGTTGGCATGAAAATGGAGTATGGAGTCGATTGTAACTAAAATTATAGTAGGCACAAGAACTAAAATGAAAGTATTATTGAACACCAGGGAAAAAGTTTAGTAAAAGGCACTTGAAAAGGACCTCAAACTCACCCAACTGACCAGTAATATTAGTATTAGCCCCACGACTAGTGGCATTTTTACAGATGTAAGAGTTGGTATAGTGAATTTAACCACAGCCTCTATCAGTGATTAGGTAAAGGGTCTTACCAGCAAAACTAAAGTCGTACAAGTTACCGTGTAATTTCTTATACATTAAGGATAAATGGGAGTACACGCACAAAATGTATTAATCTGATTAAAAATATAAAATAAAGCATCAAAACCATTCAGTATCACTACTATCACTTTCTGATTCAGTGTCACTGTTGCTATCAGAGTGGACTGTGACACTTGGAAGAGATGAACTTGTTGACGGAACATCAATTCAATTTGAAAATTTGGCAACAGCTTGACTGTGCCTTAATTTTGCTTCACAAAGCAGCTGATTGAGAATACTCTTCATTCCACGTCCGAAAATATCAATCTTTGGACCTTCGAAATTACTAAGTTCGTTTGTGATGTTCTCAGTGCGCTTCATCCAATACGGGATTGTTTCAAGCATGTCAGCTCTAAGCATATCCATTTCTTCTTTGCATTTTTTATTAAGTAAAAATGCCTGTACAATGTCCTCTTTGGTCTTCCAAGGAACTTTTGCATCAGGAATATTATCTTGTGTCGTTTTCGTCCAAAACTCTGACTGAGGCTGTAAAACATCTTGTAAAATACGTAGCCGAGCAATACTTTGTGAAGAGCTTCTTAGAGCACTTTGTTTCTTTTGCAATTGAAGTGCACAGCTTTCTAGCAATTTTTTGCCCATCTAATAGAGAATATACACATACATGTAAATACTTTACAAGTTATAAAATACTGTTTCGTACCTGCATATTTAGCTTTCATACGAAGCAGATAGTGTCGCTTGATCACGGAAGACCACAAGGCTGTACCAACCTGTAATATCTTCTCAACAGTTCAGTCCTCACTTCTTCGTACTCCTTATCATGTGGTTTCCACCTTGATAAAATATTATTTTCTTCCTCCAGTTGCTCAAGCTGGCCATTCATGCTAAATACACAACATTCGAATAGCCCCATCACATAAACACTTCTTGTAGAACCATTCACCAAACAAACCTCATAATTCTTTGTTGCAATGAAGCAGACACATCTCCATCTTCCATGAGGTTTTCTCTGTAAAATATTAGCAACTGAAGTAAATATAGGGGTGTGGTCACACACCACAGTGTGTACCTCAACTATAAATAATGAAGCACCATAGGTGCGAACTCTCAGCGCTACTATACACTACACTATAACATAATCAATTCTCGGACTGAAAAATAATTAGGCTATTCCAACAGGTATCAATATGGCTCAAGCTAATTTTTAACTACAGCTGGCAAACTTAACACTCCTATCCCTCCACTCAAACGCTCAGTTAGTAAAAATACTACATTGGCGTAAGGTGTAGTCATAATTGAATTAGTGGGCCACTAATTCAATTATGACTGCACCTTCACACCTCCCAAGTACAACTCACATGTCACAGAAATTGTCCAACACCAACTAACATTCCCAGGGGCTGTGCCCCCACCACACAACGATCTCATGTTCTGTATTAACTGTTTTAATTAAAAAAAAATTTTGGCACCCGTTCTGATACTGTTATATATGCCAAACTGAACCTGCATACCAAGTTTCATGCTTTGGTCCACTCTGTCACAATACTTTTTCTTATCTGCTGGACTAATACAAGAACATCCTGATTATCACATCATCCTTCAATTTTATTATTAATACAATAATAATAATAATAATAATAATAATAATAATAATAATAATGATGATGATGATGATGATGCTAATAACTAGTGATGTGCTACAGCACAAAAGAATTGACCACATCCTATCCATAACCTCCCCATCAGACAATCCTATGCCCTCAGTGAATAGTGGACTGTATATTGCCTGTATTAATTTTAGCTATATTTATTTCATGTATTCCACTTTATCATAATCGTTCAATACCTGGCATGGTATTATAGAATAATATTTAAATAAAATAATGATGTACCTTTCTCCATGCTTTAAATTTATGAAAAAAGAAGAAATTCATGCCTACAGGCACATCCAAACAGTGCTGTTTTGTCTAAGGCATGGCATGGTAACGTTTAGATGACCTCAAAGCATCACCAGCAAGAAAACTGTTGTACACCTATCATTTCAACAATTACATGCATAAAATAATTGTAAATATTACATCTAGCTTATCATTAGTCAGTTATAAACTTATCCTCATCTATTTGAAATATCTGGCATCACTGAAATACAAAAAACAACAACTGTAAAATACAACTGACTCTTAAAGAAAAAGTACATCATAAGGAGAAAAAAATATAACATTAAATAATATGAGGGTCATTGCATCCCTACCTTACATTAACCACTGCAAAGTAAAAGTGCCTCTTGTCTGTTTAATATTTTCTTATATTGACCTGTTGAATGCTATACTGCATGTGTGTGACAAAGCAATGGCAAATGCAATGTGTATACCAAAACAAGTTGCGTATATTTTAAACTTTCACGCTCTATTTTCTAATATGCATGGGTAAGTACTGTCACCCTTAGCTCCCAACTAAACTACAGTGTAACCTCCAAACTAAAAACAATTTGGAACTAGTCTTTCAGTTCACAAATCAGGGTTTTAGGATGTTTGCTATAAAAGGTGACAAGCAATACATTTTCTTTTGAAAGGGGAAGCAGAATGTCTGCAACATAAGGTGATTTGCTTGTTAGAGAGTTGACTATGAGAGATTCTACTATAAATGGAAAACAAGCAAAGTGAACAAGACAGTATTTATTAAAATTGGATATATAGTTTATACTTAATTATGTATAATTGGTAAGTGGTCTAAACACATGTGACTTTTAGCTCATGAAACATGTAATCTCGCTCACATGATAATAAATTAGTTCCTTCCTCACTACACTTGCATTATTTAAATTCAATATTCAAATTTTATGTATGTAGTTTGTTTAGAAGACTAACCTTCGGAATGGCTTTTCTTGGCATCTTATGCAGCAACACATTCATCAACTACTGCCTGGTCACCAAAAAATAAAGTCCCATGTAAAGGATCCCTATGGCTAATGCCTGCAGATTTCTTTCTGGGAAGACCAAAGAGTGCGTCCACAGAAATAACTAGTGATCCAGTTTCCTAGCGTGTGCACACATTGATTAATTAATTAATAATGGCCACTAAAAGTGATTAGTTGTTCATGCAGTGACACATGCATCTATGTCTTCAATATTATTTATGAAGAGCACTTTACATTAGGACAAGCTGGACATACATTGCCTTTGTCCAAACTGACACAAAAACTGGACAAATGTCTTAATTCAACCTTCATCAAACAATACTCTTCAAAGGAGTCTATCAATGTGGAGTAAAAATATTTACGCTACACATTCATACAAAATAATTTGTAAAATACAACTTAATTTAATTTTTGTAATATGTACCTTGGTTATATTATTATGGTGATATTTGAAATACACTGCCTTACAAAAATCATCCAGAGAGACTTGAGTTCTAAAAGTAGAGCCTCAGCCCAATCCAAAAGATCAAATGAAAATCCAAAGCGAGGTTGCTGAGGAGAAGATGGCCAGAGACAAGCCCTTACCATTGTGAAAACAAGTGGCTCACAAGCACATGTTGCAAACATTATGTTGTGTTCATCACTTACATATTATATTAAAGTACAGACATCTCTGTCAATATTTCTAGTTTTCTTTCACAGGTGGGATTTGTTTAGAGCTGGATCATGTTTGTGTACTAGTTGCCTAGAGACACAGGACGCATACAGCAGTAATATACAAATGAGTGGGCAGTGGCAGTGCAGTTGATCTTTTACGCCATGAGTATGTATCATACAAGTATTTGAGCGGAAGAAGAACCAATAAATGTTATCAATTGATGAATTTCCTTTGATAATTAAATACAAGACCAATGTGCTCATAATTATTCGAGTACCTTATCATGAAGTTGAGGTATTTGTACTCATACCCGCTCATGACAAATTTACCAGAAATCATAAAGCACCCAGTTTCAAAGTACTTCACCCCATGTCTGGCACAAACACCATCCAAGGGAGACGTGCAATAATATATTAAATCCCAATGTCATTGCCACTGAATGAAAAAATGACAAATGCAGTCTCATACTGTATACTCACAGTACATCGTCCTAATCCATTATGTAATCTGTACATGTTGGCAATGGGTTTTTAGATAACTGAGAAAAGTTCATGTTCTAAAATATTGGATGCTACTACAAGTCCTTTAACTTTCTGCACATTTACACAACTACCCATACATTTAAATACACACTAAAACATTTTGACGGAGAAAACAAGTTTGAAAGAGTATAATCAATGAAATTGTTGGTCAATAAAATGAGTTTCTGTGTTCAGCAAAATAATTGCCTAACTGCTCATACACAGAGTGACAGAAATTTAAGTGCCATCTGCTGTGCCAACATTTCCTTTTTATGATTCAGTATGTATGTGTGTATTAAAAAAGAAAGTATTCAACTACAAGTAACAGTAAGCACTTTCTCGATACTCTTAATTAGTTACAGTCTAGTTAGTTTTCTGCCCTGTGAAATATTTTTGTCTGGCTGTGTGACTCATCAAAGCACACTGAGCAAAAGTAACTACTTGAACTACACTGTAGACAACGTATCGTAGTCATTTCTGCACAGCACACACAGCATCACTCATTCTCCGGCAAGGCTTCCTGGGGAGCAGCCCCACCCCTCAACTAATGCTTTCTTATTCTATTCTAACTTGACCTTTCTCATGCCTGCCCTTATCTTAAACAATCCCCATTCCATTCCATTCACATATATACTTGTAACACTCTCATTCTATGCAGTTCTTTAACTCTCTCATTCTGTTCAGTTCTTTCTATTTTCCTTTACTATTTGTGCATTGTACTTTGTTCTTTAGTTCTGTATCATTTATAGTTTGAGACTGAGTTATTGATAGGGATCTTGAGCATACTGGGAATAGTGGATAAGCCTTAGTCAGTGTGTTTAAGTCTGGAGATATTTTTGTCTTTTTCCCTTTGTTTTAGTTAGTAGTCTTTGCGTGATAGTTTGGCTGAGTTTTTATAGCTTCACCCAATTGTCGCGTGCTACTACACTTCCATCTCCACAGCAACTCTTAACAGCTCAGGTCTAATCTTTCTCCATACTTTAATAGACTGCTTCTGGTTGATTTGATGGAGAGATGGTAGTAAGTCACCAGCAGCAGTAGAGTAATCCTCCTCCTCTGCCACAACTGTAAAATTGCTGGGTGAGTTATCTTGGGAATCACAGGCTGGTTCACAAGTAGTTATACCCCTAGGAACAAGGTGGCTGGTAGTTTTTGGGATCCTAATTTCATGTTCAATCGCTTCGCCATTTACTCTAAATGTATCGCTAAGAAAGGGATAATAATAATTAGAAATTATAAATAAGAAAAAGTGGGCGTAGCATGAGCACTATGGCTACCGCAAGTGGACCAAGGTGCGCGAATTTTATTACCACACTTCTGGTAGGTTACGGAAAACTAGCCGTGATAAAAGTTATACGCGCGTAAAGTTTCCGCCCCTTTTTGTATCGGGGCGTTTCCAATTTTGGTAGAGACGCTGTATCTCGGCTTAGTGTTCTGCTCTCTAGCGGAACGTGGCAGCTTGAGCGCGACCCGAGTTCTAGTTTAACAGTGAGTTAGTTGCTCTCGTGGTCTAGCTTATGTTCCTCCATTGTAGCTATTGTAGTTTAGCGGGAGTTTTCCACAATGCACTAGGACTAAGTTTGTTTTTAGCTAGATGCATAGCATTCTTGAGGAGAGTTAGACTGTAGTACCGGTTGGTTGTTGGTTGTAGCTCTGTGGTTAGAGTGCATGCCGAGAGAGAAAACTTCTATGGATGTTAATTATAGACTTTGAAAAATTAATTGATTGTCCAGTGATCTTAGACTGATACCATTTTAGGTATAGTTGTAGTCACTGCAGTTCTATAGTATCAACACGACAGGAAACATGAAATGAATGAAAAGTTATGATTTAGTTTAATACGTAAAGGGTCATTAATTTCTTGAGGAAGGACATTAATGCAGGTATTGTGGATGGAGCTATTAAATGAATTCTCTGTACTGAGTAAATTCCTACATCTTGTGTAGGGAAGATCTTGTAGTGAATTACAATAGTTGAAAACTGTAGTACTCTGCCTATTCAATCTGGTGCTAATCTACCTCTTTTGTCACAGACTGAGGCACAGGCAAGAGATTATGGTAGTTATAGACCAGCTGTCCAATAAATACTAGAAGAGAGGTTTTACCTGGTGATTCTTTATTGGAGAGCCTAGATACTAATTTATTTTGAGAAGGTTGGGCTGACAATTATGAAATTTAGTTTTATGATCATTTTCATTTAGTGCAAAGAATGCGGTTTGGCACTAATTGCATTGAAATCGGGTATGGCTTTAATTCTAGATTTAACTCCATGAAAGATATTATTATACATTCAATGTTGTGAACAACACTGTTATTATTGTTTACTTACTGAATCAAATTTCTTTACTTTCCATTGTCATGCATTCCAGAAGGATTCCCACTGTATGGATGCTGCAGATGATATGTCCCAACCAACACCAGATAAAAAATTTCGCTTGTTTACTAAAAGAGATGATATTCCAACTATTGCCACATCGCTTCCATCACTTGCTCTGGATGCTGCTCAAGAAAGAGAAGGTACTTCTGGTCGTAAGAAACCTCATGTTCCCAAAGGTTCCTCACATCAAAATGAACGAACTGCCCTAAACGAAGCTGTAAGTTTATTCAATAAAATCTTCATGTATTTAATGAAAGCTTTGTTGGTATAATATATGGGGAAGTAGACTTGAGGAGTTTATCAAGAAGTTGTGTGTTGGCTATGCTATTGACAGTTCAGTTGGTACATAGCTTGTGTAGTTTTTGTATTGTGACAGACAGACTTTAGATCAATTAGGTCCTTTGGAGGGATGCTCTGTGTAATGCCCACATTCAGGGAAGGGTTTCTATACAGTAGAATCTCATAGATCCGAACATCAGACAACCGAATTAACCGGTTAACCGAACAGCGAAGAGACATCATGATGGGTACGGGGTTGTCTTTTTTTCTTTTTTTTATTAAAAATTTTTTTAAACAATTTTTTTTATTAAAAATTTTTTTATTTTATTGGAACTGCAGCAAAATGGCAAAAGAGTTGCTATCAGAAGTAGTTTAATATGGAAGAATAATTGAACAAGGAATGTTTTTAGTTGGAGATGTTCAGGAGTTTGGCTTAGGAAAGTCCACAATTTCAGACTTCTAAAGAGACAGGAAGATTATAGAAAAGTTTTCAGCAGAATCAGCTGACCCTAGTGGCCTGAAGAAGAGGTGTATTGTCAGAAGAGATAATGATAAAGATTTTATAATGTCATGCATTCTGGTATACTCAGAAAAAAAACTCAACGGTACACCATTAAATGGTCCTTTAGTAATGGATAATTCATAGTATTTTAGTCGTTTAAATATTTTAGTACAAAGTTAAATTATGTTATGTTCAGAGTTACGTACATTTCAGAGTTACGTACACCTCATTTCCCAAGGGGTACATAACTCTGGGGTTCTACTGTATATGGAATCCCTCTAAATACCATGTTAGGAACATTTGCTATGATCCAAATTAGTTAGGCAATGCACTTCACCATTGATAACGTTGTTGGAAACAGTTACTATGTACTAAATTGGTGAAACATGTGAACCTTCGTTAACTAATTCATTTAGGATCCCACAGGCCCTACAGTAGGAGACAAAATAAAGTTCTGGATTCCGTTCCGTAGTACGGCCGTAAAACGTTAGTCTTTTTACCGTAGTTTTTACTGCTGTGTTCTGTACCGTTGTGACTGAACGGCCGACACTGTTTTCTAAAACGATAAAAACAGTTAAACTTTTCTGTTGATTCACAGATATTTTCTAGCTAGAAACTCTTCCATAGCTATACTGTATCAGCAAGCTAAGGCCTTGTACCACCCGCAAACGTTATGGGAATGGTGCAAAATGCTCGTAATTTTTTTTAACTTGCTTCTATAAAGCTGCAGACTGAAGTTACGACGGGCACAGAGCTATAAAAAAGGTCCGCACTTTGCAGGTCTTCTGTTAGCTACTTATAGACCTCCGGTAGTAAAAAATCTAAGCCCGAGAAGGCCCTAACATCGAGAAAACAACGATACTGTGTGGTGGTCGAACTAACAATTCTCCGCCAGACAACTTCAAATAGGATGGCTTCAATTTTTTTACCTGAAAAGCTCCGCCTCGGAAGAGCTTGTAAACAAAAAATCGGAATTTTTTATTGAATAAATGATTTTTTATATTTCTTTGAGCGAAGCATGCGGTGAACGAGAAAGATTAAAACGGAAACGTGGTTGAATGGAATGGCCATTTTTACCAAACAGTGTGCCGTTCCCCCCCTCCCTTTTTTGTTATCGTGCGACGGGGGACTAAACTTTATATTTTGAAGTGCAGTGCCCTTGCTGCGCTTGGAACACTACAGTATACAACCTTTGGGACCCTAAAAAATGGTAGTTTCTTCTAAGGCAGTGCCTAACCATTATAGGTGCAACACTAATGTAAATGTCAGTTGTCAGGGCTATCAGGAATTGTTGAGTATCATTCCGTGCCACCAGGGAGATGGCTCAAATCGAAGCTGAGGTTGAGAGGTGGTGAACTATAGCTATCAAATGGGCCCACGTAGGGAAACTAGTTTGGTTGAGTTTGCAGAACTTCAGCACGCACACGAAATCTCATACACACAAAAAAAAATTGATGAGCACAAAACTGAGTGAACTGAGGCTGGCCAGAGTATATATAACCATGCTTCCTCAAGTAACTCTAAAATATGATTGGCTGGTACAAGGTGATCTTATAAAAATAACCAAATATGGAAATGCCATAATAACAAACCACTTCTTGGGAGAGGCCACACAATGTGAAAGATATGAAGCCAATGGAAGGTCATTCTCCAGCAGCAAATGAAAAGGTATTGCAGTTGATATGTTAATCTCAGTAGTGCAATTGTATTGTACACAAACATCACATGCTACATGTTAAGACTTATTGAAGAAGTGGCATCACTATACTAGAATCCAATTCATGGTTCAATTACATTCATTGTTACTCAATTATCCCAAAATCAATGCCTTATTGATTGTATTTGAATGAACAAAATTGGTTACTAAGTGTAAAGGAAATGCATTAATTTTAGGTCTAGGTAAATTATTTTTCTATATAAATAAGTAGGTCTTTAGTTCTTTCAGAGATGATATTTCCTGAAGTAAACAACCTTTCAAACTTGAAGGTCCAAATTTTTCATTCTGTTTGCCAAGATTAGTGGTGTATAAAAAAAATTACTTGGTAAAAATTTTCTTTAGTGCTGGTACTTACTCCTTGTGCTTCTTTGAATGGTAGATTATGTTTACCGATTAACTGCGGAGGATGTGAAAACACGTCAATTGAGAAAAAGCGATAACCGTGGAGGACACAAAAATGCATCAAAAATTTGTCTTTGCGGCCACTATGCCCTTCAGCTTTGTGGAGTCAGGGAAGCCAACAATCACAATGGCAGACAATTTATATTGTTGTAGGTATATTTTACCTTATAAAATATATAGACTGTCGTAAGTAATTGTTGAGTAAATTTTGTCACAACAATAAGATTTCTTTCTGGTAAAGTATGAATAGAAAATATATTTTATAATATAATAAAGGTACACAGAAATATTTTATATTTTTGTAGAAACCATTATCACTTTAGCTATAACTGATTATGATAGGACAAGTAGAAAGCTATGTCCAAGTAGAGTACTGGCACTTTATCTTCCAAGTGATGAAGACATAACATTCATGACTTGGTACAAGATGGCAGCAGCCAGGATGGCAGTGATGAGGAGTTTTTAAAATTTTTTTTAATGATAACAGTGCTGACGGACATAGTGTCTATTGTAGTGAGTAGATGGTCAAGGACTTCTGACGAGAACGGGGTTGACGATTTTGAAAGTGGCGCTTTCTACAGGAATTACAACCACATACTTTATTAGCAATAAGTAAAATACATATTTTAATCTATTACAGGTGAGACTGAAGGAAGCGCTTTGACATTAAGTTCATATTATTCAACCAGTTACACCTGATAGTAACATCACCCTAAACTATTCTGTCAACAAAAACACCTTGGAGTCCAAACTGAACTCTCTATATCGTATTTATTCTGATGTACCTGCTTTCATTCACAAAAACATAGTAGCTAGTTGTACTCTGTTAAAAAAACTTATAGCACATTGCTCAGTTCAAAATAAAACACACATATCAACAAATTCCTGAGTGTAAAGCAGTTGTGCGCAAAACAACAACAACAGTTCTCTTACCTTTAACAAACTTCTTCAGCCATGAAAATATACTTCCATCCTTACTAATGTGCTTCCTAAGAGCCGCAGTGTGGTGCCATAAATTTTTTGCCAAACGGCACGAGTAGTTGGTTCTTTTTAGGTCACGAACAGCTTCTTAGTGTCGAATTTATGCTTTCCCAATAGCCTAGAGCGTACTCTACCATTCAATATTACTGTCCCCGAGGCAATTTTCAACTGTTAATTTTTCTTTAGTTTTGTGTCACCCTCCCACCAAGCAATCAAGCTTCTGGGTCTGGCATGCACCCTTGACTGCATTATGTAAGGCGCAATTACAATTTATTCATGATGTAAAGCTTTGTACTTGCTCTAACTCTCTGTTCTCCTCATGCCTTAAATGATTGCATTTTAAAAATGATTTTGCCTTCATGTGGTTATTCACATGTTTCTGTTTTTATTACTTTTATAAAAAATGCTGGAACTTCATCCTTCTACTGTTATTCATTAGGGGGCTAGTCTTCTAAAGAACTGGGAGGCTCGTGTGGATACTGAAGGTCGCATTTACTACGTGGATCATCAAACTAAACGAACTACTTGGGACCATCCTAATGTATCAGCAATTTTGGGTCCTCTTCCTGTGAGTCTCTTTGCAATATACTAATGTATGAAGTTTAGCTCCAAGTAGTGTTGTAAGTGGATTCCAATTGACTTTTGTTATAATGGCATGAACATACTTTTGAAATATGCTCATAACATATGAAAATTATTTTAATATTAGGACAACTGGAAAACGAGACTAATGAAAGATGGCAGTGTTTTCTTTGTTGATCACAGTACGTTTATTATGTCATTTGAGCTGGCTCATATTTGGTTGTCAAATAATGCTCATGATTATCATGCTTTCTTCAGACACTAAATTTACCCAGTGGGAAGACCCAAGACTCCTGAACTGGAAGCATACAAATGTAAGCATACACATAAAATATACTTGTGTTACTTGTGCTTCTCCAGTGCTCAGGAAACAAGGATGAGGTATTTTACCATCTATATGCAGCTGAATTTTTATTCTTACAACCTCAAATTATTTCTGGTTTCTACGTAATGTGTATTTTATTTTTTGTTCCGTTTAATTGGCCATGTTCACCATTTTAAGTGTTTTGGAGGGCAACTGTATAGAATACTAAGTGATATGCTTCAAGATAAAAGATGAGCTAGCTAGCCTAATCATGTGAGTAATTGTCATGAATTAATAACAATTCATGCATCATTTTTACTATATGCAAAGGGGATAAGGAAGATAATATACAACTAGTGGTGTGTTTGAGCACAAATGGCGAGCGAGCCTGCCTTGTTAGGCTGCATAAAACTACAATAGTGTTATATGATGTATTTTACCGGAAGATGCTTTTATTTCATGGTGACAAGAATGGATTCTATATATATACTACAAGAGGCTAGGGACTATCTTTTCCAGCTCTCTCAGTGGGAACAATCACCACCTAATCCTTATTATTTATTAATTAATTTATTATTTATTTAGCTACTTGTTTTGTTTTACTATTTTATTATTGTCGTTGTTATGATTATTATTGATGTTACTATTTATTTATTTAATTAGCTATCCATTTGTTGTAATTGCTTGATCTTTTGTCTAGCAAGCAAATACAAATAATAAATATAAGTATAAATAAAAAATATATATACATATTATATATGTATTGCTGTTGACCATTAATTATAGCAAATAAATACAGAACTACTCTCTTACCTTAATTTCCTGAGTAGTGATAACACTGTAGTATTAAGTTTAAGTCATTCTGACTACTTCTATTACCAGTAACTCTTGAACAAGCTCTCAGCTACAAAAGAAAAGTCCAGAGTTATTTTAGTAATTTTAGTTAACAAATATGAAATTATGTACTTATCTTAGCTTTCCTCCAGTAGTGGTAGCTTCATTAGAAGCCATTCTGACTACCAGTGGCTCTTGACAACCAACAAGCGGCACTTAGAAGCTCGAAAAAAACGGCGAGTTTTTAGATTACGCATATACTGTAAAGTGGATTCAATGCCATAGTAACCACTCCCCGCAACTGTTTGAATTGAAAAACAACAACAACAATATCAACAACAAAAATACAAGTCATGTTATTTAAATGTTTTTGTGATATTCTTATAAGTAATAGCTGAAAACACACAATGCTTTCACACAAAGTGGCCATACCTACACAAGACTTACCTTCGTGGTTAGTCTAGTGAACTTTCAACTAAATACTGTTGCGTAGGGCTTATAACTACGACAAATAGTGCATTAACTTACTGCCGCCACTAACTCGAATAGAAATGGAACTCCGGCTAGTTTTTGAGTTTTAATTGCACCGCAAAAGAACTCAAAGCGGTAAACAATTCAATTTCTGTGATATAACAGGTAATGATTGCGAAACGGGAGGATTCTGTTTAGTGAAGTTTGGAACGGGGTTGAACACCGAGATAACACAAAAATATGCAAGGGTCAAAGTATAAATGACACACGTACATCGCCACATATATATAAACAAATATCCCCGATTTTCAATTGAGTTACCCCTGATAGTGTCTCGCTCGCTCATCAATGAGCTATTAATCATCAAATATAAACTTATTAGAAAACCCTAAAGTTGCTGGTGTACCTTTGTTTTCTTGTATATTTATGTAGTTTTTATTGGAACAAGGTAGTTGAAGTGTGAGTGGGCAACGAAGTCTAAGAGCTTATCTTGTTACGGCATTCTAATCATATTATAGCTAGTAGCCTTTTAATGGCATGCAGTATGGATGAAGTGCCATCTTTAGGTGGAGATTTATTGCATAAATTTTGAAGCAGAGAAAAGCTAGTAAAACTGCACTAATACTGGGAGGGCAATCTCCTGTTTCAGCTGCCCATACAACATTTTAAACTAGTTGTTTATTTTAGCCCAAGGGCTAAGGGTGTTAATTAAAAGACTAATGGCAAGCTCTGACCCATTACATTGTAAATCTTCTAAATTATGAAATACAAACTTTTTTATGATTATATGTTACTACCTATGTATCTATGTGTTAATGTGACCATTGTTGGTATTATAATGCTCGCATTGTTCTGTATCTATAGATTGATGTTCTACATCCACTAGCATTACTTCAATGGAAACCCCTATGTAGTTGGAATAGGGCAATAATCCCAAAACACTGTGTTGCACTGCTCGATATAATTATAGTATTAGACATTAATAGCAGTCTTCATATCTCTTCTACTGAACTAAATCCGAGAACATGGACTACAGTTACTTTGCCACAAGAATTTTCATCTATTACCACATTTCGGTCAAAGTTTGTTTTAGTTGGTGGGCGTCATCGCCACACTCTTGAAGTGACTGATAAATTGTGGGGTAGCAAGTGCGGTAAAAAATGGAAGGAATTGGTACCCACAATGCCCACTTGTCGCTATAATACAACATCGGTTAGTGGAGGATCACCTGAAATCCTAGTGGTTGCTGGTGGGCAGGACTCAGATGCCATGGAATTGGGTGTAGTGGAGGTATTGTTTGACTCTCACTGGATCACTGTAGACTCTCTTCCAGAGTCCTGTGATAAGATTTTGTCTTCATCAACATTTCATGAAGGAAGTTTCTACTTCATAGGAAGCAGTGGTATGTTGTGGAGTCTCTCGATTACTCTATCTACCAGTAATGACGTGAAGCAGTCATGGAGCAGAGCAACTGTCCCTGCTGGAACATGTGCAATTGTATCTTATTCATCACGTCTGACTAGTATTGATGAGTGGTTGGCAATATACAGTTACTCCAACATTACAAGGTGCTGGTTGGAAACTTCTAAAATGGGATTTACAGCTACCAAAAGAAAAGTGCAATTATCTGCCACTGTGATGCATACTGGACAGCTTCTCATTACTACAGAAGATGGATTGTATGAAGTAACACAATATGGTAAGAAATTTTTGTAAGTTTTTTAAATGAGAAAAATGATAATATGCTTATTTGAATTTTCATACTCAAAGACATCACAATCTTCAATCACTTATCAAATAGTGTTATACTAGTGGTGTGCTTGAGCATAAATGTGACCGTCTATAGGAAAACCGGGCACAACGCGGCACCCTTCGAAAAAATTTTTTGTGCACTTACAGAGTTGTCGGCGTATAGATATTGAGCTCTCCAAGTTTTATCGTCGTAGCTTAAGTCGTTCCCACTATAATAGACCTAACCGTTCCCTTCCGTCGGCTTGAAACAATACATTTTAAAGAAATCGATCGATCTTTTCTCGATATTTATGCACGCTGCGTTGTGCCCGGTTTTCCCGTAGACGGTCACAAATGGTGAGTGAGCCTAAAACTACAATATTGTTAAACAATTGGTTTTTAACTTCTAACACTCAAATAAAGGCATTCAATGCCATAGTAACCACTCCCCGCAACTGTTTGAATTGAAAAAAAAAAAAGCAACAAATAACAAGTCATATTATTTAAACCTTTTCTTTATGATGCTCTTAGTAATAGTTGTAACGCACAATACTTTCGCACAACTGAACATACCTATGACAGATTTACCTTCGTGGTTAGTCTAGTGGACAATGAATATTCAAGTAAATACTGTTGCGTAGGGCTTATAACAATGACAAATAGCGTATACCACACAGCCACTAACTGAATAGAAAAGGAACTCCCGTAAGTTTTTGAGTTTTAACTGCACCCGCAAAGCGGTAAACAATTCAATTTTTTGGATGATATGGGTAATGATCGATAAACCGTAGGATTCTGTTTAGTGAAGTTTGGGATGGGATCGAACATTGAGCTAACACCAAAATACGAGAATGTCATAGTAATGACATACGTACGTCCAAACATATATACAAACAAACAAACATCCCGATTTTCAATTGTATTACCCCTGAGAGTGTCTTGCTCGCTTTGCTCACTCGCCAATTACTATTGAACAAACCACTATATGTATTTCAACACAAGGACTGTTCACATTTCTGGTAATACCACACTAGATTACATTTGATACTCACTGAACCTACTATAATAGAGATATGTTTGACTGTATACCTAGTTGCTTGATACAGACAATTCTCTACAAAGTGTACAGTTCTTGAAATTTACTTACTTGATTAACTGTGTGCAAATACGAGATGGATGAACTACACAAGATTGTTTACATACTAGTGATGTGCTTGAGCACAAATGGCGAGCGAGCCTATTCTAACACTGAAGCTACTGAAAATAAGGTCCAGTTTTTTAAATTTAGCATACAGGGTAAAGGGATTTCAGTGCCATAGTAACAACTCTCTGCAACTGCTTGGAAGGAAAAAAACAACAACAAAACAATACACGTTATTTAAAAGTTTTCTTTGTGATATTCTTTAGCTAAGTAGTGGTTGTAACACACAATGCTTTGACACAACTGGACATGCACCTACACAGACTTACCTCGCAGTAGTCTAGTGGACAATGTATTTTCAAGTAAATACTGTTGCGCACGGCTTAAAAACCATGACAAAGAGCGCATTGACTTACCACCGCCACTAACTCGAATAGAAATGGAAGTCCCTTAAGTTTTCAAGTTTGAACGCACCCGCAAAAGAATTCAAAACGGTAAACAATTCAATTTCTAGGGTGATACGGGTACTGATCGCTAAACCAGAGGATTCTGTTTAGTGCATTTGGGACGGGGTCGACAACCGACACTAACACAAAAACGCGAGGGTCAAAGTACAAAATGACATACGTACGTCCATACATATATCTAAACTAGTGGTGTGCTTGAGCACAAATGGCGAGCGAGCCTGATAGTTAGGTAACATAAAATGTTACTATGTTTTAGCTTATTCATGCAAACACTATAATAGCAGTTATGACATTTGATTTCAGCAAACAAATACAAAATCACTCTCTTACCTTATTAATGGTAACTTTTGTAGTATCAAACATCAACCATTCTGATAATCTCAATCACCAGTAACTCTTGAACAAGCTCTCAGCTACGATAAAAATAAACCAGTGTTATTATTTGTAATTTTAGCCAACAAATATGGAATTACTACTTACATCATTCTTGAGTATTGATACTTCTGTAGTATCAAATTGAAGTTACTTTGACCATCGGAATTACCTTGAATTCTTGACAACAAGCTCTCACCTACAAAAACAAAAGACAATCAATTTTAGCACACAAATACAAAATTACTTTCTTACCTCATTTTCTTGAGCAGTGGTAACTTTTGTAGTACCAAATTTGAGCCAATCTGACTATTTGAATTTACCAGTCACTGTTGACTAGCTCTTAGCTACAAAAAAGAAAGGCCAGAGTTAATTTTGCATATTTAGCTAACAAATATGGAATTGCGTACTTATCTCAGCTTCCCTCGAGAAGTAGTAGCTTCCATAGCATTAATACTACGGCATTCTGACTACCAACGGCTCTTGACAACCAACAACCGGCACTCCGTATCCCCCATAAAACGGCGAAGTTTTGAAATTAAGTCTGGAAAAGGGTCTTCAATGCCATAGTAACCTGTCGAATCAACTTTTTGTGTCTTGAAAACAAGCGTTTTAGCAGGAATTTTCTCATACTTTGGAGCTTAAGTATAAAGTAAGGTTTGCTTAATGCTGTAGTTTCAGAATAAACTGGAGTCAAGCCTAAATAGCCGTGTTTTTAAGAGAAAAAAGTTCCCCGCGCGCGCGTTTAAAGAGCATACGTACCATCCATACATACATACATATAACATATACCCGATTTTGCATTATCCACCCCTAATACTGTCTCGCTCGCCAATAAATAAATAAACATCCCCGATTTTCGATTGTGTTACCCCTGTAAGCTAGAGGGTTGCTTAGGGCGCGTTAGACTGTCACTTGGGGCGTGCTAGAGGGTCACTTAGGGCGCGCTAGAGGGTCACTTAGGGTGCGCTAGAGGGTCACTTAGGGCGCGCTAGGAGAGTTTGTAGGACTAGATTTTATGGAACGCCGTTTGTTTCAAAACTGCCACAAAAAAATCGTTCGTGCTAGATGACGCGGGTTAAGCTAATTCTTACGCGGGGTAGGCTAATTCTTACGCGGGGTAGGCTAATTCTTACGCGGGGTAGGCTAATTCTTACGCGGGGTAAGCGTATTCGTATTCTCTTAATTTATTGCGGGTAGAGTTATTTTTAAGCGGGGTAAATTCATTCTTCTGGCGCGGAGACCCTTTTCCTCAAATGCGCTAAAATGGCTTCGTCGTCTGAGGAAGACAGAGGACTGAAAAACGCGCTTGAAACGGCCGGTCTGGGCCATTTGTATGGAACATTTTTAAGTGAAAAGGTAAACACTTGATGTTGTATGATCACCTGTTATTGTTTATGTATGATTATACTGGTATATAAAAGCGGAGGAAGGAACTGGGCGGGGATATATCTAATGACCCTTTTCCTTCTCAACTTGCATGTATTCGACTATGAAATGTATAATGTGCCATACTATGGAACCCCCGTTTGTTTCACTGTTGCTTTTACAACCTGTATTATTGACTTTGTTAAGGAAGATACAGTGCTTAAAAGACATTTTTGTTTCTTGATACCTTTTTAGTTTTACTTTGTGCTATTAGTTTGTCATTTGTTTGTTTGTTTTGTTGTTTTTTGTTTTTGTTCTTCATAGATAAAGATCCAGGTTGTTCCTCTTCTCTCTGATGATGATTTAATAAGACTTGGTGTTACATGTCTGGGTGACAGGGCGGTGTTGAAGAACATCTGCAAAAATATGCAAAGTAAAATACCTAATGCACTCTATGTATCCCTGTTGTTGTTGTCACTAAAATGTATCCTCTTGTAGAGCAGGATAACATAAATACTGAGATGCAGAGTGCTTTTCCATCTATACAAGGTTCCTCAAGCCAAAATGCTGTAGATAGTCATGAAGCAGTTTTAACTAAAGCTCAACGAATGCTTACTCAATTACATTCAAACCCAGTTGATTTCCATGCTCCCAAAAGAAAAAGGCATCGTAAATCTGGTGCAGTTGGCAAGAAAGTCAAAGATTATCAGCGCAATGTTATAGTAATTGATTATCAAGGTGCTAAGCCACCAGCTGTTCATATCCTACATGAGTATGACAAAGTTTATCAAGGTGTTCTGCTTTTCAATAACAGTATGTCAGAGGACAATATAAGGGCTGAGATATGTATGCTTATACAGCAAGAACCTAGTGATATATATGATTTTTCAGCTCTTGATCCTTCTGATTTTGAGTTTGTTAAGTGTGTTAACAAACGTGTCCGAACACTTGGTGGTAATGGCATCTATGATGGAGATGGTTTACAAGAGTTGTATCGTTCTGGTGGTATATATGTTCGTCTAACAAAATCCTTCAATAAGGTAAATACATAATCACAAAATTATTTTTACACCATACCCTATTAACTCATTAAATACTGAGTTTTGGGGGAACTCCATTTCCCTACAAACTTAAGACAATTAAAAAATGAGTTTCAACCAAGGTAATTATATGCAAATTTATTTAGTGCACATTTAACATTCACTTTTGATTAATAAAAGTAATGCTGTGAAATAATTCATTTTATGAAACTTCCCAAAAAAATTTACAGTGCCTGCCGTGCCCACTTTTAACAATCTTCCACCTTCATGACAGTTTTCAGATCCCAGTTTTATTATAATTGACCAATTCATTGCTGATATTCCTTTTTGTACGTAGTCAACATCAAATGGTGAGTTAAAGTACAAAATTAAGCAATCAGTTAAGTAGCTTTAAAAAAATGGGTTTAGGGTCAATTTGATCCACTGTGGTATATAGTCGATGAGTCAATATATCAATCATGGTAACTTGCAGTTTAATTAAACATCTGTGGATATAGCTATTTAGTCAGTGGAAGTTGTGTGTGTGGCATATTATGTCAAGAGGGGGATATAGCTAACTTGGAAGTAGGATAGTTCAATTAAACACTGAGAGTATGCATTATCTTATTATTACAGACTAATATAAAGTGTCATGGGTTAAACATCATTTTGCATTTGTGCAGGTATACTCTGAAAGTGTTTGTCTAGAACATATTTCTCCAGATGATTCTTGTAGTAGTACAGAAAAACCCTCATTAGCTGCAGGATCTCCTTTGTCTCCTCTGTTGTCAGAGCATCAGGATACTCTTCTCACTCCGTCATGTCCATTGCCGCTTCAGTCATCAAGTCCACATTTATCTCCACTTGTGCTGTCAGGGCATCAACATTCGTTACTTTCTCAACCAGGTCCATCATCTCAAACTCTTTCACCTGAAATATCAAATCAAGTGACTGAAAAATCAATTATTGATTTTACAGTAGAAGACCCCTCATATGTGTAAGTATACATGGTACACTTGATTTGAGTTGGGAGGCTATGTAAGCTTAAATTCAATTATTAAATACTGGTTTGACTTTAAATGTACAGGACATATATTGACCTGCTGACAGACAGTGATTTTTCTGATGATGCGAGAGCTCTTGTTCAGCATTCAATTGAGAGTAGTATACTAGACAGGTATATATGCATGTTTATGTATCAGCTATGATTAAAACATAAATCAACAAGAGTGTCGTAGAACGCTCCTCCTCCCGTATTCGCATTCTCCTACATTTATTATTACGCGCATACTCATCCAATTCCATTTATAATTCACTTCCGTGCCACGTACCCAGTTTTATACGTCACCCCTTTTCTTTGCGCATGGGCAGTGAGTTTGCTATATATTGGCTTGCTGTCCACGTGCACAAACAGTTGTAGTCGTGTCTTGCTGTGCTAATATAAACTTATTCCAATCGCCGAATTAACCTTGGGTATTGGAGGGCCTTAAACTGCCTTAAGTAGCTAGCCTGATCGACTGCTCCTCTGGTGGCAGCGTGCTCCCGAGAACGTTTCCCCACAGTTGGTAGCAGCGGTACGCCAGTTCTTCTTAGAGCTGGTTTGGAGACGTCCTCACTCCGTCGAGATTAGCGTTCTTTCCAGGTTGCGTTCTTTCCAGGTTCCAGCCAGCATTTGGCGGTGTCCTGCATTCTTTCCTCTTCTTTGACAGAAGCCAGAGATTGGTGCTGTCTTGTTTTATCCCGTTCTATTCCAATTGAGTCAAGCCCATTTCAAGTTTCACTTGTATATATTTTCTTCATCAGGCAATCCCTGAGTTCTTCCGGTGTTGAGGGTTTCCGCCGATTTCCATTTGTCCGTTCCTGAGCTGTTCCTCAGCTTCTACTTCAGTTTCCGTGTGTGGCGAGCCCTACCGAACTTCGTCCTTTCTTTACTCGCCCAGCTTCTACTTCAGTTTCCGTGTGGCGAGCCCTACCGAACTTCGTCCTTTCTTTACTCGCCCAGCTTCTACTTCAGTTTCCGTGTGGCGAGCCCTACCGAACTTCGTCCTTTCTTCACTCGCCCAGCTTCTACTTCAGTTTCCGTGTGGCGAGCCGTACCGAACTTCGTCCTTTCTTCATTCGCCCTTCGATTCATTTTACGAACGCAAGTTATTTGTTTGACTTATTGCACTGTTATTGTTGCATTCTGTTGTGCTCGAACACTTAAATCTCTTGTTTTAATTTACTCAGTGTGTCATTTATTAGTCATGCATACCAGACGTCATAGGGCCAAGGTTTTTGCCAAGGCCAATCTATCACCTGCTCACTCTGACTCTTCTTCAGTTCCTACCTCTGATTATATTTCACTGCCCTCTATTCATTCTTATTCTGTGTCTGGTGATTCACCTCCCTTAAATGATTCTCTCACTTCTGCCGAGACGGTTACTAACAATGATACCGTTATCTCCAAAGAACCTGCTTCAGCTTCAGCCCAACCTAGTCCTTCATTGACTAATGATCCTACTTCTTTTCTTAAGTCCATTTCTGATCAAGCAAAAGTCGCTGATGTTGATCCTACTATGCTGATGTTTGCCCAATTAATTACACAGAACAGGCAGATAACTCCTCCCATTCAAGTTCAGACTCCCAATTTGGTTGATCCTAAAAGTTTGTCCTCTGCCATTGGCAAGATGGTTGAAGGAGAAGACATTTTCGTCTTTCTCCATCGCTTTGAATTCGAGCTGACTACTCGAGCTATTGCACCCCATCGATGGCTGACTTGCTTACCCTCCGTTTTGATAGGCCAATTTAAAGAAGCTTATTATAATAATGCTTCAGTCTGTACTTCTTACGAGGATATGAAGATTGTTTTGTTGAATGTGGGTGGGTATTCCATCTCGGAGTGTTTGAATTCCTTCCCACTCAAATTTAGGATGAGCGGAAATAGATCCCTCCTCCAATGGTATAATGGGTGGAAATACAAGTTTCAAGTTATTCTAGATAGTCTCCCCTTTCTGGTTAACTGATCAGATAAGCTAATCGATGAGATGTCAAGTGTTTTCGCTACTATTGGTGTTCTAGCTGGTTTCACTTCTGACCAGCGTAATTCTATTCTTTCTAAGCAGTGTGAAACTAACCAGTCTTTCATCCAAGAGTGTAATACATGGTACACCACTGTCTCTTCCTCCATTCCTAAATCTCACTCTGGGCCTCATCCTCATTCCAATTCGCATTCTGATCACAATTTCCGTCCCCATCGTAACCCCTTTCATTCTAAACCCCAATCCCATTCTTCTCCAAGTTCCAATTATCGACCTTCACATTTTCATAGTGACCAATCTGTTAATTCTTCTAACCCTCCTCAATCTCCTAGGCGTGACCTGCAATCTGTGACATGTTATAAGTGTGGTAACCTAGGACATTATGCCAACTGTTGTCCCACTAGGCGTCATAATTCTGGTAACCATTCTCATCCTCCCACCAACCCTCCTACTCAGTCAATCCCCTCTAACCAAGTCACCCCTCCTCCTCAACCAGTTGCTCAAGCCCCTCCTATTCCTCGTCCTCGTCCTGAACCTGTTCCCAGGAACAGCAGACCTGTTAGAATGGTAGACTTTGATAATTCTTCCGATGGTTTGAGTCAGTCACTTGTTAATGATTTTCCGTCTAACCCAATTAATTCGTTTGATGAAGAGGATTTAGTCACCTATGGCTGTATTAATGGTATTGAGACACCAATTGTCATTGACTCCGGGGCCAGGATTTCCCTGATTTCTGATGACTTTATTGATATTGATTATGAGCCGGTCAAATTTGTTAATATCACCGGAATATCTCAAGTCCCCAAGTCAGTGCCTGTTTTTGAAATTCCCGTTGAACTCCCTACACTTACAGGAGTTTGTTTACTCGCTGTGGATTCTAGGCTACCACCTAGGACCGCCTTATTTGGAACAGACTTTGGCAAGTCTAACTTGTTAGATTTAATTGCCCATGTTAGGTCAGATCCTGTACCTGTACTCACGGTGACCCGTGCCATGCAGGCTGAGAATGAGCTTGCAGAGCAGATCGCTGGTGCTTTACATGCTTCTGAGGGTGCTAGCCCTCTGCCTCTGGATGAGATAGCCGAGTTTGATGATGAGACAGACTTGATTGAAACCGAGCCTGTATCTGAAGTGGTCACTGTTGATGCTGAGAATAACTCTGTTGATTTTGTTACTAATGTTATAGTCGAGTCAGTCAATAATTCCGTTGAAAGTCCTGCTGAACCTCAGGCTGTTCCTAGTAACTCTTTGGTTCCCATTCCTATTCCCACACTCAAGTTTGATGGGATTACAAGAGACAAGTTTAGTCAGTTGCAACGTGAAGATGAGTCACTTGCTCCACTTTGGAAATTTGCTAGAAAGCACGAAAAGTCCTTTTTTATTGTTAATGGCCTCTTAATGTGCTTAACAACCACCCAAAACCAGTTTTCACATGCCTTACTTGTGCCCACGTCTTTGAGGAAGGATGTTCTCATGGCAGCCCATGATGGCCTAGGACATGGTGGTATTGGTGCTACCCGTTCACTGATTAATAGGCACTTCACCTGGCCGAATATGGCTAGTGATATTAAATCTTATGTCCAGGCATGTTCAAAGTGCTTAAAGTTTAATAAATCTGGTCCTGGTAGAATTCCAATGGTTGAAGCAGAAATCGTGTCCCAGCGAGGTGAGAAGCTAGCTGTGGACATTGTAGGTCCCTTGCCTAAGGCAAAAGGCAACCTCCGCTTCATATTTACCTGTATGGACCTTGCTTCAGGTTTTCCCTTTGCAGTGGCTATGAAAACCTACACAGCAGAAGAAACTGCCAAAGCTCTCCTTTCAGTAATTTCGGTGTTGGGGGTGCCATTACAGGTCCTGTCAGACCAGGGTTCTAACTTTCTGTCGGCTACCCTTTCCCATTTGCGCAGAAAGTTTGGTGTCGAAGGTGTTAAGACGTCACCTTACCACCCCCAGAGCAATGGCAAGCTCGAACGCTTTCATGCATCTTTGAAAGCTATGCTGTCTAAATGTATAGATGCTAGACAAGACTGGCCCTTAGCTCTAGATTTGGTACTTTATTTCTTTAGGAGCATTCCTCACTCTCGTCATGGTTTAACTCCCCATGAACTTCTCTTTCTGAAACCTACCCCCTTTATCCTTTCCACACTCAAATCTCTGTGGCTGTCTCCTACCTCCAACTCTGTGAATGTTCCTTCCTTTATTGCTGACTTAGACAACATTTTATCGTGTCAGACACACTATGTTAAGCAGGCCATGTCAGCCAAACATTGCAAAGACAGAATTTCAAAGGAAGATGCCCTTGTCCGTGATTTTAATGTTGGGGATGTTATATATAAGAGGTCTCCTGGGATCAACAAATGTTTAGATGCTTCCTGGGAGGGACCCTTTATCATTGTAAAATTACTTCCGCCAGTTAACTGTGCCATTGTCCCACAAGGTAGTAAGAAGGCCAAGTCTAAGGTTATTCACCTGTCTCAGGTCAAGAAATCCTTGCCCATTAACCGAGCTCTCATCATCCCCGATGAAGACGTCACAGATGACTTTTGGTTACAAGACAATTTACCCAAACCCATTGACCTGTCACCCAACCAATGTCAGCAACTCCAATCTGTTCTCGACTCATTCCCTTCAGTGTTCACCGACACACCTGGTATCACTTCCATGATTAGTTACTCCATCTCAGTCACTTCGACATTGCCTATCTGGTCACCATCTTATTCAATCCCAATTGCGCACCAGGAAGCCTTTAGACTTGAGATCGAAAATCTCTTGTCCCTTAATATCATTGAGCCTTCCTCTTCAAAGTGGTCCAGCCCTCCTATGCCTGTCCGAAAAAAGGATGGAGGCATACGTATTGTCATTGACTACAGGAAGCTGAACAGCATTACCATTAGGGACCCGTTTACTATGCCCTCTATTGAAGACATCATTGCTCAACTTGGGTCTGCAAAGTTTTTGTCCAAGATGGACCTCCTAAAAGGGTTCCATCAAGTTCCGTTGACAGAGGATTCTAAGGAATTAACTGCGTTTTCCTGCCTTCAGGGAAAGTTTCAATATCGCGTGATGCCATTTGGGCTCACGAACGCACCCAGTACTTTTCAGCAATTAATGCAGAGTGGCTTACGTGGTCTGGAGTCCTTTTCTCTCCCTTATATAGATGACATTATCATTTATTCCACTTCCTTCAGTGATCATTTGTCCCACATCACTGCCGTACTCTCCCGACTAAGTACTGCTGGTCTTACAGTCAAACAGAGCAAATGTTCATGGTGCTTCGAGTCTTTTGACTTCCTTGGCTTCCATGTAGGTAAAGGAAAGCTCCACATTCCGTCCATTCGTGTTTCCCACTTCGCGAACTACGTTCTTCCCACGACCAAGTCTTCGCTCCGTTCATTTCTGGGGTTTGTTATGTTTTATTCTCGCTTCATTCCTCGTTTATCATCTTTCACAACCATCTTAAATTCTCATCTGACCAAGAACAGTCCCGACCATATACAACATGATGACGACTTTATTACAGCGTTTAAGTCTATTATCAGTTCTGTTTCACATCATGTTTCACTTGTAATTCCCAATGTTACCGATTCATTGTGTGTTTTTACTGATGCCTCTTATAAGGGCATTGGTGGAGTGTTATGTGTCTTTAGGAACGAGTCGTGGATTCCATGTAGTTTCTACTCCCGCCAATTGTTATCCCGGGAAAAGAACTATCCTATCCTGGATTTGGAAGCAGCAGCCCTGCTTGCTGTCGTCAGACACTTCCATTTTTATCTTTCAGGACGATATTTCAAAGCTTTCGTCGACCATTCTCCACTCATCAACATCTTAGATGGCCAACCCCCGTCCGCCAGAATATCACGATGGAAAAGAGTTCTAGCAGACTATGATTTCGATATCTATTACGTGAAAGGTCGAGACAACGTCATGGCCGATGCTATGTCCAGACAAGATTGGATGCAAACACCTGCTCTTCAGCCTACCCGAACCGTCATTTTGTAACTTACTGCAGTTCTTTTACACTAACACTTAATCTAATTGCCCACTTTGCTTACCTGTACTTTGTACATTCTGCCTACTCACTTTACACTTGTTCACTCTTTATCCTTGTTTCATCCCTATCATTTCACCCTTTTCATTACGTGTTTTCATCCTTAAAAGGGGGGGAGATGTCGTAGAACGCTCCTCCTCCCGTATTCGCATTCTCCTACATTTATTATTACGCGCATACTCATCCAATTCCATTTATAATTCACTTCCGTGCCACGTACCCAGTTTTATACGTCACCCCTTTTCTTTGCGCATGGGCAGTGAGTTTGCTATATATTGGCTTGCTGTCCACGTGCACAAACAGTTGTAGTCGTGTCTTGCTGTGCTAATATAAACTTATTCCAATCGCCGAATTAACCTTGGGTATTGGAGGGCCTTAAACTGCCTTAAGTAGCTAGCCTGATCGACTGCTCCTCTGGTGGCAGCGTGCTCCCGAGAACGTTTCCCCACAAAGAGCAGCTGCAATATTGTGGACATGATTACATCCAATGTGTATCCCTTTAACCCTAGCCTTAAAGTCATAGTAGGATTTGTTTTATTGTAAATTACTGTGGCAATCATATTGACCTGTGCTCTACACAAGTTGATTGAAGTGATGACTATTAAACATTTATGTAGTGTTCATATGATTTATGATGTGGTTAATTTTTGTCTTTAGCGGAAGTCAGCATAAAGAGACTGTGGATATGCTAGAATTACTAAAGAACCATGTTCAGAAATATATGACTATTGCAATGCTTCCATGTGACCGTCAACATATAAATATTCGGCGAAAGCATGTTTGGAGTGATATGAGACGGGCTATGAAGTGTTTGTCTTTCAATCCTACAATTGGGTTGGAAATAAATTTTGTTGGAGAAGATGCACAGGATGCAGGTGGTCCACTTCGAGAGTTTTTTCGACTCTTATGGAGAGAAATTGCTGCAGATAGTAGCCTTTTCACTGGACCTGAAAATAGGAGGCTTCTTACTCACAACTCCATAGCACTACAAAATGAACATTATGCATTGGTTGGCCGTTGTGTTGGATTATCTTTACTGAATGGTGGAGGTGGCCCCCATTTTCTTTCAGAGTCTGTTGTATCCTATATCTTAGGTGAATCATTGGGAACATTATCTGTTGAAGAAGTACCAGATTTTGAGATTAAAGAAAAAATTATTAAGGTAGATTTATGCATTATATAAATATAGTATACATACCATTACAGTTTGTGTTGCTCCTTTCCAGTTATCAATGATGGACTCCGTTGACCAGCTCAAAATAGCACTGGATTCTGCAGAGTACCTTTTTCGATTTGATGCCGGGGTTTCTATACCAGCTCAGTCAATTACCTTTGAGCAAAAAAATATGATTGTGCAGTCATTGGTTATGCACTACTTGGTACATATCTGTAAATCAGAGTTGGAACAGTTTAAACGAGGGTGTTCTGAGTTGGGTGTACTTGACCTCTTCCGTTCAAGTCCAGTTCACTTCAAACCACTACTTCTTGCTGATGGAAAGCCTAAATTAACAACAAAAGAAATTTCTTCCATGTTTAAAGTGCAGTGGTCACCACAAGGTTCAAATCAAAGAGAAACTGAAGAAGCAGTCATTTTAGGATGGTTGGAGTACTTGGAAGGTATTAAAGGTAGGTAGCTATATCAGGATTTGTTAGCTGTGTTTTGGGCTCTTTCTTAAACTCAACATGATCTGCTACATTGTTTCTGTAGGTGGAAGATTGATTGAGAAAGAAGATCCCGAAGCTGATGACATTACTGTTACCTTAGAGATGGTTTTAGCATTTGCTACAGGAGCTGACCATGAACCTCCTCTAGGGTTCGAGAATGTACCAGAAATACAATTTGAAACTAGAAAAGATCGATTCTTTCCACGTGCAAGTACCTGTGTTCCAGCGTTAATTTTGCCTATTATGTTGAATGATCCTGATGAATTCAGAAAGAAAATGGATTGTGCAATTATATGTTGTCATGGTTTTGGAAATCCATAAACTTTATCATTGTGCAAACTTGTTTCAGCTACTAGCTAGCTAGCTACTGTTGTGTTGCATTTCATGATTTTTGTCTTTGTCTTGATTATACGTATTAAATTTTTGGTGGTTCTTAATTTTTGGGGGAAAGCAAGTCGCTATTTATATTGATTTTGGATACATCTACATGACATTATAACATTTTAACCATTGTATTCATGAACATAGAGATTTGACAGAATAGTAATCAAATTCATGATGATCAATTACTAAGCTTTTATGCATAAACTTGTACATTGTGAAAGGACATAATATAAATTGGTTTTTATGAGATCATTGCAGACACAGTACCATATAAGAAAAGATAAAGATCCACTCCATTGTACTCACTGTGTGCCAGAGGGTCATGGTGTTCTTTAATGTAACGATGCTGAGCAGGTGTCAATTCAACCCTTGTGAGTGGAATTACAACAGATCCATTATCAAAAGCATTTGATTCATACTCTGTATCCACTCCATACTCTGATGGTTGTTGCAGCACATCATGAGCAGCAAAACAAATGCCCCTGGTCCATAGCTGTACTGGTGACAGTCCTCCTTCAGTCCGAAGTGGGTGGTTATTCCATCCTTCAGTGAATTTTTGTAACTGAAGATTCAACCGTGGAATGTAGATGTATTGAAGACAGAATAAGTGAGTATCACTTAGAGGGTTCAATAAGCCACTATCTTCCATTTCATAAAACAGATTGTAGTATATATGGCAAACACAAGTAAAAGTATCACGCCACAAGCGTTCTATACGCTGGTTGTGAACACTGGAACCAGTTATGTGACTCATACGACCAGTACCTCGACACAACAACATGGCTCTTGCAACATCTACATTCTCACCTCCATAATCTGACCGAACTCTAGATGGCCAACCATGAATCCGTGCTGCAGCTAAAAAATGTTGAAATACAGTAGCAGCCTTATTGTTATCAGATGCCTGGAGGTAAGTAACTTTTCGGGAGTAGCCATCTATTCCTCCATGTATAACAATTCTCCATCGTATGAGGCAGTGAAGGCCATCAATGTGCCAAAGGGCATTTGATGAAGCTACATTATATCTTCTTCTGACCACTGTAGTAGATGTGCGTAACTCCACCAATCTCGGACTAACTCTTAACATTGATTCACGGACCCTTTTTCGAGAAACTGTCAAGCCATACCCTCGCAAATATCCCCACATCATGATAGCACCACTGTTGGGAGATCGTTGAACAAGCATCTGCACAATAGCATCCAATTCACTATCCAAAATGCTATTTGCTGTATAGAAGCCTAAACTCCGACAGTGACGCCATAATGTTGTCCTTGATACCATCAAAATTTCTGAGCACTGACTCCATGTCAATTTCATATCACGTAAAAATTCCAGCTGAGAAAAAAATATATATAATATATATATAAAACATTAGCCAGTTATGTCATTATGCCTGAGTTCATCAACTTTACTCATTCCTGAATTGTTTTGTTTATAATAGTAGACACTAGCAATGATTGAACAATAACAGACGTTTCGACATCTTTGCAGATGTCATCATCAGTGATGATATAGTATGAATAGATAAGTAAACATATTTTAAAGAATGCGTCAAGGACACTCCCAGCCATAACTTGTTTATTTCTTGTTAATTTTGATTTTCCTTGATGCATTCTTTAAAATATTTTTAGTATCTATTCATATACATGATGACATCTGCAAAGATGTCAAAACGTCTGTTATTGTTCAATTATTGCTTGTGTGTATTATGACAAACAAGATAACAATTACGGATATACCTAGCAACGCTTAGATTATATAAATATATTTACTCATTCCTCTTACATGTCTAGTTTTGTAGTAAAAATGGCAGTGTTCTATTGTTAAACATTAATTATACAGTGTAATGTTTAATACACTTTGGTTATACCACAAAATTGGCCAAGAATGATTTCTTAAAATCTACTTAGTAGCTAATCACAAAAAAAGTTGGGAGGTAGGAGTGACTTTAGTAGTTTAGGGAGAAGTTTCTCCTGCTTGAAGTAAACACTTCAAACCTTCTCTTACCTAACCACTTATCAGCGAATTGGCAGTTAGGTAAACAATCAAGCCCATGAGACTTGCCAAAGCACACACATGCTAACCCACTCTTACCAATTCTATGTTAATAGTCTTTTGCGGCCTTCCTCCCCTCTCAGTCTCTATAGTAGTAGTACCACCTTCAATTCTTAACAATTTAGTCCCCCAGGTAATTATAAGTTGATCTATACACCGATGCAGATCTAGAAGCTGAGCAACTTCAGACCCAGCTGAATCAGCCACCAAGGAGGAATCATACAATATGCTTGATAGATATGCAGAGAGAAGACTACTACAACCGTGGAGGTAAAACAGGGTGGTATCAGTTACCCCGTGACAAATTAAATATGCCCCCGCGTCAAAAAAACTTGCCCCGCGTCAATGTGAATTAGCTTACCCCGCGTAAGAATTAGCCTACCCCGCGTAAGAATTAGCCTACCCTGCGTAAGAATTAGCCTACCCCGCGTAAGAATTAGCCTACCCCGCGTAAGAATTAGCTTAACCCGCGTCAATGTGAGTCTAGCACGAACGATTTTTTTGTGGCAGTTTTGAAACAAACGGCGTTCCATAAGATTTGGGCCTCTTGATGGTAAGGGAATATGACATAAACTTTGACCTTGCCCTTTACCAGAATGGAGGATTATCTTGATTTGGCTGAAAGGCTACTCGCAAAATGTCAAAGCAATTGGAATACTACTAGTCTAGAAGTATGCGATGAAATTGTTCTTGAATTACAAGTGTATACGCAAGTTTTAGCTGAAAATACTCAAGATATAACTGTTTGATGAGGGAACACTGTACACACGTATGCAGATTGTTGTGGTAGTTCCCATCTGGAGATACTCTATGTAGGGAATATTTAACACACTGTCGAGGAACTATAATACCATATGATTTTAGTTGTCCCCATACCATAATGCTGCCGTAATTAGGACAAAATTATGGTACTTATTCGTCTAACAACACTGTCTAACTCTGCGTTGCTGATTTCTGTCATTTGATTTGAAATCCCTTTTCCACAGCACAGCGCCACAAAGTAGTTGAGATAGCATCAAAACATCGGCACATTTTGACCAAGAGAACTTCATTCCTCTTAAAATTTCAATCTAAATTTAATGTAGTAATGATATAAATTATGAGTGTGTGCTAGATTTAGAGTACTTACTAGTTCAATATTGACAACCTTTTTAGGTCTTCCTGATGTGCTGTGTACAGGCTCACTCTCCAGCCTGATTGCATTATTCTCCCATTGTACTAATATTAAGCCCATGCATCTGCTGAACTAATAGATCCTAGCTGACTATATTATGATGAGAGCTAGAGACAGTTATATCTTGAGTATTTTCAGCTAAAACTTGCGTATACATTTGTAATTCAAGAACAATTTCATCGCATACTTCTAGACTAGTAGTATTCCAATTGCTTTGACATTTTGCGAGTAGCCTTTCAGCCAAATCAAGATAATCCTCCATTCTGGTAAAGGGCAAGGTCAAAGTTTATGTCATATTCCCTTACCATCAAGAGGCCCAAATCTAGTCCTACAAACTCTCCTAGCGCGCCCTAAGTGACCGTCGACGCGCCCTAAGTGACCCTCTAGCGCGCCCTAAGTGACCCTCCTCTAGCGCGCCCCAAGTGACAGTCTAACGCGCCCTAAGTGACCCTCTAGCGCGCCCTAAGTGACACTCTAGCGCGCCCTAAGTGACCTTCTAGCGCGCCCTAAGTGACCCTCTAGCGCGCCCTAAGTGACCTTCTAGCGCGCCCTAAGTGACCCTCTAACGCGTCCTAAGTGAAGGTAATTTTAGCGCGCACAAAAACCAATGTTAGCCCACACAAAAACCATTTTAGCCCGCGCACATCACATTGGGCGATTTTGAAACAAATGGCATTCCATAGGCATCGCATAATATTTTTTGTGCGACATCTCACAGTTCCATTCCCATTCCTAGGGACAAGAACGTAGCATATAACCTTTGACCTACGCACGCGCGTTTAAATGCTCTGAATTACTGTACATGCGCTATGGTCAACTCTGGTACTGATGCACGTGTAGCTTCTGTTCTTTGTGCTTACTACGCTTACGCCTGCTAGCTAATTCACCATGAATCGGACTCCATCCAGCGAAGGAATTTATGAAGAGCTTTCACCTTTGCCTCCTGGGTTTGCAAATGAGCGTAACTGCTGCTATGCAAACTGCATATTTCAATGTTTGATGAACATTACCCCTATATGCGTGCTGTGCAGATGCTTAGAAGCTACACATACATCCTGCACAGAATGCATGCAAGGTAATTGTTACAGAGCTATTTTATATAGCTTTATAATAATTGCGCTAAGCAACTTACTTTTTACTGCACTGTATGCCATCCAATATTATTATTATTTTTTACACACTCCATCCATCTTGGAACATTTCCTTACACATCAATACACAACTTATATTAGAAGTCTTTTGTAGAACTTATACAATCCAATATGAATAATAGCTAGAATAGTAATCATAATAAAGCACAAAGTTTGGAAAATTGATTAATGTTAATTATAAATTGCTCGTTTTATACACATACATAATGTTGCATCTAGAAAAAGGGAAACTAAAGTAAAGCTGGTGAAATCAATAAAAATAATAAAGCATTTTTATTATGTAGGACTTGGATGTCTTGTATGTGAAGTTCAAGCCATACAGAACTGCTACATGTACAGTAATCGCTGCAAGACTCTTGATTTGGCACCTCTTTTGAAAAATCTGGGAGGTAGACAAGAATAGAATGATTAATTGTGTGAATATAACCATACATTTTGTTTATATAGATTATAGTAAACATTTGGCCATCAATGTGTTGTTATGGGAATCAAGAGGATGCAAATTAATTTTACATGGGACTTATGAAGAATTTAATTCAAAGGCTACCAAAAAAGTACAGCAACACTATAGTAATAAGTTATAGCTAAACAAATTTCATTTATTCAGGCAAATTATCTGAAAGCCTCTATTGATTACTCAGTATAAAAATATAATATCTTAAGTTGTCTTTAATGTAATTATATCTAGGGGCATAAATGAAAGATGTTTTCAATACTATACTCTAACATGATTGATATTGTACATGGATGAGTGGAAGTGCATGGTAGCTATTTGTTATATTTTGAAATTCAAGATTACATACATAGGGATGGTTTGGTAGGTTCAGCAGCTTTCCAATTAATTATCACATCATTTTGTGAATTGATTTAGAACTGTTGCTATATGTATCTCCACATACTTCCTTACTAGTCAACCAGTGTTGCTTTTTTGATAGCTATCTTGTCTGTAATTTATATTATCAAGAAGTATATTGCAAACAAACTGCAGCAAATGCAAAAGGAAAGCATTTTGATATGAGACTAAAATTGTATTATGTTCATTCAAGAAGGGAGAGTGCAAGTCTATTGTTTCTGTCATTTGTTTTTCTGGTTAAGGATTAGCTATGTATACTTTGTCCACTAGACGGGCACACATGTGAAACGCCTTTTAAAAATCCTGCACCACTGTTATTATAATGCTTGTTTAGTAATAGTAGTGAAATGCATCAGTATAAAATGCACACATATTTTCAAATTAACACATATCACTTTATATTAGCTCTTTAAAGAGGAGGTAATTATATTCTGCAAAATATACAGTGTTCTTGCAATAATTGAAAGAATTACAATCAACAGACAGATTAGTCCATAGCAATGCTTGAAAAAAGCACTAATGGATCAATGTGTTAAATTAAAATTAAAGTATTTTGCAATATTTAGCTTCTCTTCAAACTTATCTGTTGATTAATTTATGTAATGGAATGCATTTAATCATTACATATAGGTTACACCATGACGAGGAGGTCGGTAAGGGATTTACACAACCAAGTGCCGAAGGCCCAAGGATAGTGTAAATCCCATACCGACACTAACAACCATACTCCCCTTGGAAGTACAATAACATCTGCTTAAGTGCTCAAGAACACTATGCTTCTATTGCCACTGCTGAAAGAGGTTATGGGGTGCTAAATTGCTATACTATAAGAATTAGCAGAATATTGGTACGGTAATGTTGGAACAGTATCATTATCAATAGCATTCAGAGAGGTTGGATGAGGGTCTAGCCAGGTTATACTAGTAGAGGATAAAAAACTGGCTAGGCTAGATTAGAGAAGGCACCTTGAGCTCAGATGAACTATTGACCAAGAAACAATAATTAAAACTAAGCTAGCTACGTACACACCTGGGTGTTGCTATACTTCTTTGATGGGTGAAGGGGGGGGGGGGGGGGGGGTAACAAAACATTGCATGTAAGTATGATAAAACACCCCAGGGTGTGCCTTTACTCCTAAACTCTATCGAAGGAAGGTAGCAAAATACTCCATTTTTACAACAATGTACATATCCAGCGTTTATTCTAATACACCATATGTTTCAGTGTGTGCCTGTATTGTTTGATATACAAATGATAAGGTGTTGTTTTCATATAAATAAATTCCATAAGAATCACTTGATGCTTGTGGAGTAATACATGCTTGAAGAGCTTCCAAGTGGTCCTTTTGTAGCACAAAATTAGATTGATTAAGTTCAATTCCTTCATAGTCTTCTTCCACTGGAATGGGCAATATCTCTGCCATAAGTGTCATCCACTTGCTCAAAAAAATCGAAAGCAATCAGCCCACAATTTTGCAAATTAAGAGCTCATTCTATGAACAGTTGATGTGGTGACGGGTGCCTCGCAGTCCTGATGCTGTGGTGATTCCATCCATCCAAAAATCCTTTAAGGGTCAAGACGTCCAGAGTCCTCCAAACAGTAGAACAGCCTGTAGTACAATTGAGTTGCTCACTGGTGACAATCACGCCACAGCTTCTCAATTCTTTGGTTGTGTGTCGATCGACCGGTAATTATCCTTCCACAATCGAGTCCACGTGTTTCCAGCATATACTGGGCCACAAGTACATTTTCCAGTCCCTGGTCAGATCTCACTCTCGAAGGTAACCCATATTTTTGGACTGCCTCAAGAAAAAGTGTGAAGACGGTGGATGCCTTGTTGTTGGCTGAACATTTCAAGTACGTCACTAACGACTGTAGCCATCAATTGCACCATGAGTGACAAAACCCCAACGAATCAATTTACGATGGCCATCTAAAAAAAAAAATAATGATAATAAATATAATTAAAAAAAAAAAAAAAAAAGGCAAGTAACCAAACCATACAAGTCTGGAGTAGGCAAGCGAGTGAAGTGAGTGAGACACTCTTAGCTCTAACTGAATGCAAATTTGATGTGTGTGTGTGTGTGTGTGTGTGCGTGTGGTAGGTCACAACTCCTTCACGTAAATGGGTGGAGTCAATGACGATCAGCATCATTGTTTTTTAAGAAATTATATTTCTGGAGTTTGATGGCATGGAGGACATTCACAGTCTACATGAAGACCCACTTAATTGAGGACTTAGGAATGTCCTGATTAACACTTACTTTGACCACTTGAAGCCATGAATAATCTTTACCAATTTTTGCGAGCTAAAATAACTAGCTCGCCACACACTCAGTTCAATACAAAACTTGCCGTGGCTCGCAATGATAGCATTGAGCCACACCCATTTGCTAATGCTTTCACAATTTATTAGTGGATTTTGTGAGATATAAAACTCCTATAACTCTGAGAAATAAAGATTCACACGAACGAAACTAAGTTAGAATTATAGATATGTCATATATTCAATTTAACTACCAGTTACTGGAGGTCATTGTGGTGATAAGGGAAGCTCTGTGCACTGAATGGAAATGAAAAATACTATATTACAATTATTATTAGTGAGCGAGCAAAGCTAACAAGGTACTATTAAAGCAAGTTAGGTACGTGCCCCTTTAGTTGTGCGGATGCCACCATTTTTTTAGACCTACATGCAACCAGTCTGAATGGCTTCAGTGACAATTAACCCTTTACCAGATTTTTATTCACATACGGAAACTCTAGACCAGTCGCTAGGCTGCCCCAAACTGTTGAATATTGTGAAATACTGCTGTGTTAAAATCTTTTCGAATACATTTTATGGTTATGTGGACATGTAATATGTCTGACATCCATTTTTGATAAGATTGCTCGTCACTTTGCGCTATCAGCACATACTTTCAACCAGCAACTGCTACCCATATTCAACTAATACCAATTCAGGTACTCTCTAAGTAAGTTTGGCATTTCACTTTCATTGTTATTCATAGACACCCTTGTTGAGGAATGTCTCAGCTAGGTTATTACTTAGATTTCAAGCAAACAAACTTACCAATATGCCACAATGAATTTGGACCAGGAACACTATAGACCCTTCTTGATAAAGGACCAGTTGCTGCCCTCAGAGCAGGTCAGTTTCTTGGATAGCTAGTCTAAGTTGGCGCCGACAAACAGCATACCCAAGACTTCTTAGTCTTCCAAGAACCATTACTTCTCCAAGGTAAGGATGCTCAGCTCTCATTTGCTGTAGAATTTCAACCAGTTCCTGATATTGTATAGTTATTCCACCATGATCATGGAGCACATTAAACTGCTGGTGCCTACGATACAGAGTCATTCTACTGATTCCAAGCATTCTTGATATTCTAATCCAGGAAAATGACAAAGAACGTAAGTATTTCAGTTGATCAATTGTGACAGCAAATCTAGGACGGCCTTGTTGGTGCATTCGAATAACTGAAGCTCTGTATGCCACATGGTCAAGACTACCATTTAAGAACGCATTAACTTGTTGCAGATGCATAAGCAATTCATCAGCTAATTCTTTGTACTGCACCAGTATATTTGTAAATGGTATAATATTCTTATATTTTAGAAAATAACTTCTCATGCAATTTAATGATGTTCAATGTACTTGTTGAAAAATTATAATTTATAAAATAAATTTCCAATCTGCTGTATAAGTAAAGCGAAGAGACAGTATTGCTATGTATAAAGTGTAGCGAATAGAATGTACTCATGAATGTACTTATACAATTTATGGTACTTGCTGAGCTATTGCATAGTCAAAATCTACAACATAGAATAATGCTGTGATAGATGTATAGGGAATTATTGGCGAGCGAGCGTAGCGAGCGAGACACTTACAGGGGTAACACAATCGAAAATCGGGGATGTTTGTTTATTTATTTATTTATTTGTATATATGTATGGACGTATGTATGTCATTTTGTACTTTGACCCTCGCGTTTTTGTGTTAGTTATGTGGTCGACCCCGTCCCAAATTGCACTAAACAGAATCCTCTGGTTTATCGGTCAGTACCCGTATCACCCTAGAAATTGAATTGTGTTTTCCGTTTTGAATTCTTTTGCGGGTGCAGTTCAAACTTGAAAACTTAAGGGACTTCCATTTCTATTCGAGTTAGTGGCGGTGGTAAGTCAATGCGCTCTTTGTCATGGTTATAAGCGGTGCGCAACAGTATTTACTTGAAAATACATTGTCCACTAGACTACTGCGAAGGTAAGTCTGTGTAGGTGCATGTCCAGTTGTGTCAAAGCATTGTGTGTTACAACCACTACTTAGCTAAAGAATATCACAAAGAAAACTTTTAAATAACGTGTATTGTTTTTTTTTGTTTTGTTTTCTTTCCAAGCAGTTGCAGAGAGTTGTTACTATGGCACTGAAATCCCTTTACCTTGTATGCTAAATTTAAAAACTGGACCTTATTTTCAGTAGCTTCAGTGTTAGAAGTCAAAATCATCCATATAAAAATAGTATAGTCTTTAGGCTCGCTCGCCATTTGTGCTCAAGCACATCACTAGTATTGTTATTCAGGAGTGTCTGAATTTAGCTAGTATACTAGTGATGTGCTTGAGCACAAATGGCGAGCGAGCCTAAAGACTATACAATTTTTATATGAATGATTTTGACTTCTAACACTGAAGCTACTGAAAATAAGGTCCAGTTTTTTAATTTAGCATACAGGGTAAAGGGATTTGAGTGTCATAGTAACAACTCTCTGCAACTGCTTGAATTGAAGGAAAAAAACAACAACAAAACAATACACGTTATTTAAAAGTTTTCTTTGTGATATTCTTTAGCTAAGTAGTGGTTGTAACACACAATGCTTTGACACAACTGGACATGCACCTACACAGACTTACCTTCGTAGTAGTATAGTGGACAATGTATTTTCAAGTAAATACTGTTGCACACGGCTTATAACCATGACAAAAATCACATTGGCTTACCACCGCCACTAACTCGAATAGAAATGGAATTCAAAACGGTAAACAATTCAATTTCTAGTATGATACGGGTACTGATCGATAAACCAGAGGATTCTGTTTAGTGTAATTTGGGACGGGGTCGACCACATAACTAACACAAAAGCTCGAGGGTCAAAGTACAAAATGACATACGTACGTCCATATATACAAACATCCCCGATTTTTTCATTTTTACCCCTGTAAGTGTCTCGCTCGCTACGCTCGCTCGCCAATAAACAAACATCCCCGATTTTCGATTGTGTTACGCTTGTAAGTGTCTCGCTCGCTACGCTCGCTCGCCGATCATATTTATTGCTTTATTTGTTGTTTAAACTAGTGGTGTGCTTGAGCACAAATGGCGAGCGAGCCTTAAACTACACTATTGTTAAATTTGATTTTAACAACTAACACTCAAGCTATTAAAATAAAGTCTTTAAATTAGGTATGAGGTAAAGGGGTTTCAATGTCACAGTAACCGCTCCTGCAACAGTTTGTTACGTTATTTATAATTTTCTTTGTGATATTCTTAATAGTAGTTGTAACGCACAATACTTTCACACAACTGAACATACCTACGCAAGACTTACCTTCGTGGTTCGTCTAGTGGACAATGCATTTTTAAGTAAATACTGTTGAGTAGGGCTTATAACTGTGACAAATAGCGCATTAACTTACCACCGCCACTAACTCATAGAAATGGAGCTCCCATAAGATTTTGAGTTTTAAGTGCACCCGCAAAACAATTCAAAGCCGTAAACAATTCAATTTCTAAGGTGATACGGGTAATGGTAGCTAAACCGGAGGATTCTGTTTAGTGAAGTTTGGGACGGGGTCGAACGCGGAGCGAACACAAAAATACGGAGGGTCAAAGTACAAAATGACATACATACGTCCAAACATATATCTAAACTAGTGGTGTGCTTGAGCACAAATGGCGAGCGAGCCTGATGGTTAGGTAACATAAAATGTTACTATGTTTTAGCTTACTTCAGTTATGACATTTGATTTCAGCAAACAAATACAAAATCACTCTCTTACCAACTTTTGTAGTATCAAACATCAACCATTCTGATAATCTCAATCACCAGTCAGTGTTTCATCCAGACATTCTTGCAAGGGGGGGCAAAATAGAGTTTTGAAAATGTAAGGGGGGGCGGGCGGCACTGGTCACCATGGGAGTGAAATAGAATTATTGGAAGGCCTATGTCCTACATTAAAAAAAACATAATCTTATCTAATGAGGTCTGCATATGTCAGATCCTGACAAGTTAATTCAGCTACTCATTTTCACCTCCACCGTCTAGCAATTTTCAGTCAACTGTGACATTCACTATTTAGATGCTTTTCACACACTATTCAACTCTGACTCTCACCTCCCCTTAGGTTCATCACACGTTGATTCACACTTACGGTTGCTGGCTGGCTATATAAAGGCCAGCCCTCAGCTCACCGTAGCAGTTGGAGCCAAGTCCTGCCAAGAAAAGATTAATTGTCCATGAGAAGAGCAAGAAAATCACTGCAAGCAGTCGAAAATACAACAAAAAATGGGAAGAGAGCTTCAATTGGCTGATGTTTGATAAAAATTTCCAAGGAGCTTTTTGTAAGGTTTGCAGGAAGAGAGGAATTTCTCTTCAAAGAACAGGAGGAACATGGATCTCAAAACCTTTCACGAACTGGAAGAAGGCAATAGAGAAGATGAAAATTCATGCAAAGAGTGATATTCACCTCCTATCATGTGAAGCAGAGATGGCTGCAGCTACAGCACTACAAGAAGGGTCAGTCATTCAGCAACTCCAACAAATTAATGGTGAGGAAAAGTTGAAGAACAGAATGGCCATTAAAGCTCTAATTCGTTGCACCCATTTTCTAGCTCGTCGCCACATTCCCCACACAACAAATTTTGATGAACTTATTGATCTAATCGTAAGTTGTGGTGCAGAAGATTTAAAGGGGTTCCTTGAAAGAGCTAGATTAAATGCAACCTACACATCTAAAGTTGCTGTTGTTGAATTTGTTGAGGCAGTTGGCTTATGGGCTGAAGAATGTTTACTGAAACGGCTTCGCCAAGCGTCCCATTTCAGCATAATGGCAGATGAGTGCACTGATGTGACGACCACAGAAGAGCTTTCAATTTTCTTCCGCTGGGTGAACATGGACGGTCAACCTGTTGAGCACTTCTTGGATATAGTTCCATTGAAAGCTACTGATGCAAAAACTATTTATTCTGCCCTTGTTGAATTCATGAAAGATAAAAACATACAGATTAGCAAGCTGGTGGGTATGGGATTCGATGGAGCAGCTACTTTCTCTGGGAAACACAATGGTGTGCAGAGTCTCCTGAAGAAAATTTCACCTCATGCACTTTTCGTACACTGCCATTGCCATTTGCTACAGCTAGCATGCGTTCAAGCAGCTAATGCTACCAGTGGGATAAAACATGTGTACATCACACTCACCACCCTCTGGAATTTTTCCACTATTCTCCTAAGCGAGCTGAGAGTCTCAAAGCAGTACAGCAGGTGCTTGACTTACCTGAGCTGAAAGTTGTGAAACCATCAGATACTCGCTGGCTGTCCCATGAACGCTGTGTGAAGGCAGTCAAAGCTAGCTACAGTGCAATTGTGACTGCTCTAAACAATATCTATGAGCAGACACATGCCCCTGAAGCTCTAGGTATCAGTAAAGCCTTATGTAGGCCCTCAACTTTAGTGGCCATATACCTCCTTGATTATGTTCTGCCACAAGTGGCGAAGTTGAGCAGAGCTCTCCAGACTGAGAGAATAGACTTGACAGCTATCACCCCTCTTGTTGATGCCACTCTCAATACACTTGATGATGCCATGTTACCAGGGTATTAGAACTGATGGATGCAAAGAATGAGATCGAAGAAGTCACTGACATCACGTTAACCACGGAAAGCATTGCTACATTCCAAGGACAAGTGGCTGAACCGTTTATCAGGATGCTGAAGGCAAACATATCCAGCAGATTTATTTCACAAGATATTGTCTCCTCATTTGGAATCTTTGATCCGAAGAAAGTGCCAGCTGCTGACTCTTCTGACTTCCATACATATGGTGAGGACTTAATAGATGTACTATTAGCTCACTATGGTGCAGAGCTGCCTGCTAAGACTGCTGGTGGAGATGAATACACCAAAGAAGCTCTTATTTCCCGCGAAACCCGAGAGGAGTGGAAAACATTTCGAAGCTACTTATCGAAGAAGCCGAAAGGTAACTGCACTTGCAGTTGAAAGAGCTCACCACACAAGTGATATGCTTAGTGAAATTTTTCCAAACATTAGCACCCTGGCAAACATATGTCTATCTATCCCTGTCAGCACTGCTTCAGTGGAAAGGAGCTTCTCCAAAATGAAACTAATTAAAACACGAATTCGAAAGCGAATTGGGCAATCACAATTATCCTATTTGATGAAAATAGCCATGGAGACACCCGAGACGCTCTCATCTACACAATTAAATGACATTATTACAGTATGGAACAAAAAACCTAGACGAATTGCTGTGTGAATATTGTTTATTATTAATTTGGTTTACATTATTCTCTTAATAAATATCGGTTCTTTCAAAAGGGTGGGGGGCACTTAGAATCCAAGGGGGGGCATTTAGAACCCAAGGGGGGGCAAATGCCCCCTTTTGCCCCCCCCTAAATGAAACCCTGCCAGTAACTCTTGAACAAGCTCTCAGCTACGATAAAAAATAAACCAGTGTTATTATTTGTAATTTTAGCCAACAAATATGGAATTACTACTTACATCATTCTTGAGTATTGATAACTTCTGTAGTATCAAATTGAAGTACTTTGACCATCTGAATTACCTTGAATTCTTGACAACAAGCTCTCACCTACAAAAACAAAAACAATCAATTTTAGCACACAAATACAAATTTATTTTCTTACCTCATTTTCTTGAGCAGTGGTAACTTTTGTAGTACCAAATTTGAGCCAATCTGACTATTTGAATTTACCAGTACTGTTGACTAGCTCTTAGCTACAATAAAGAAAGGCCAGAGTTAATTTTGCATATTTAGCTAACAAATATGGAATTGCGTACTTATCTCAGCTTCCCTCGAGAAGTAGTAGCTTCCATAGCATTAATACTACGGTATTCTGACTACCAACGGCTCTTGACAACCAACAACCGGCACTCCGTATCCCCCATAAAACGGCGAAGTTTTGAAATTAAGTCTGGAAAAGGGTCTTCAATGCCATAGTAACCGGTCGAATCAACTTTTTGTGTCTTGAAAACAAGCGTTTTAGCAGGAATTTTCTCATACTTTGGAGCTTAAGGATAAAGTAAGGTTTGCTTAATGCTGTAGTTTCAGAATAAACTGGAGTGAAGCCTAAATAGCCGTGTTTTTAGGAGAAAAACGTTCCCCGCGCGCGCGTTTAAAGAGCATACGTACCATCCATACATACATACATATATACTAGTGGTGTGCTTGAGCACAAATGGCGAGCGAGCCTGATGGTTAGGTAACATAAAATGTTACTATGTTTTAGCTTACTTCATGCAAACACTATAATAGCAGTTATGACATTTGATTTCAGCAAACAAATACAAAATCATTCTCTTACCAACTTTTGTAGTATCAAACATCAACCATTCTGATAATCTCAATCACCAGTAACTCTTGAACAAGCTCTCAGCTACGATAAAAAATAAACCAGTGTTATTATTTGTAATTTTTTAGCCAACAAATATGGAATTACTACTTACATCATTCTTGAGTATTGATAACTTCTGTAGTATCAAATTGAAGTTACTTTGACCATCTGAATTACCTTGAATTCTTGTCAACAAGCTCTCACCTACAAAAACAAAAGACAATCAATTTTAGCACACAAATACAAAATTACTTTCTTACCTCATTTTCTTGAGCAGTGGTAACTTTTGTAGTACCAAATTTGAGCCAATCTGACTGTTTGAATTTACCAGTCACTGTTGACAAGCTCTTAGCTACAAAAAAGAAAGGCCCGAGTTAATTTTGCATATTCAGCTTACAAATATGAAGTACTTACCTCAGCTTCCCTCGAGAAGTAGCATTAATACTACGGCATTCTGACTACCAACGGCTCTTAACAACCAACAACCGGCACTCCGTATCACTCCGTATCCCCCAATAAAACGGCGAAGTTTTGAAATTAAGTCTGGAAAAGGGTCTTCAATGCCATAGTAACCGGTCGAATCAACTTTTTGTTTCTTGAAAAGCAAGTATTTTCGCAGAAATTTTCTCACACTTTGGAGCTTAAGTATAAAGTAAGGCTTGCTTAATGCTGTAGTTTCAGAATAAAGTGGGGTCTAGCCTAAAAAGCCGTGTTTTTTGGAGAAAAAAGTTTCCCGCGCGAGCGTTTAAAGGGCGTACGTACCATCCCACATACATTATATACATATAACATATACCCGATTTCGCATTATCCACCCCTAATACTGTCTCGCTCGCTACGCTCGCTCGCCAATAAACAAACATCCCCGATTTTCGATTGTGTTACCCCTGTAAGTGTCTCGCTCGCTACGCTCGCTCGCCAACTAGCTATAGTTGGCTAAGAAATACTATCTGTCTATCAACTGCACACACATACAGGATTTGCCCCAGGGCTATGCTGAGTATTAAAATGAGAGTATAGAAACAAAATAATGGAACACCTAGAGGAACATAAAACAAGATATACTATTCCTTTTAATGCCAGCACTGTCCATTCTAGAAGTTTCCTTTGTCTGGTTTACAGTAGTAAGTGGTATAGAAGCAATACAATTGGTTGAGATTCTTTATAAGGTGATAAGGTGAGTGACTTCCAATTAAGGTAGTATCAGTATACAAACTTACTCTATTTAATACTCATATGACATTACACCTCTCAAGTACCAGTTGACTCACAAGTAAGACGCAAGATGCATTTACTCTTGACTCTGATGCCTGTGATAGTCTTCTATGTACAGTATCAGGTAAATTCTGCCAGCGCTACCAGTCATTTTGTAGATGGAAGTTCCATAGTCATAGCTGAGCAAGACGTATCTGACATGCGAGTTCAAGATATCCTTGACTCTGTTCTGTATGCTCAGATAATGTCAACACACTACTATGGAAAGTTTGAGAGGCTGAGTGATTGGTATCGCATGTATATGCAATACTTGCAAAAACTAGGCTGGATGATTGATGCTTCCAAGTTTGAACTCACCTATGGAAATTCGAGCGCTACTTTGCCAAGCTTGATCCTGAAGGGTTTAGATGGCAAGTTGGACAAAGATCAATTGGAAACCTTAGCAAGTTCCATAGCCGACTTATATTCAACCAATTCCTCTGGAGCTTTGAAAATGTATAAAAATGAATCTATCAAGGGCACACTTCATAACTTTCAAGTATTGATGGCTAGCAGCAATGCAGATGGGAGCAGTAGTCTCACTTATTTTGGATTTATAGTGGATTACTTTGACGTAAATCACATCCTAACTTTCATCTCATCTGGATTTGGATTCCTCAGTGATAAGGACTACTCTCCTCATCGAAACACTACTTCACAATTTGTACTGGACTATTACAGCAGTTATGTTTTAAAATACTAGCAATTAGCTAGTGTGTGGTAATAATTTATTTATCAATAATTGAGGATTAACAATTAGGTTGTTAACCTTGATTTAGTTACATTATGATTATCACTTTATAGTATAGCAACCTGTGTATCATACTTTCAATGTACAAAACATAGCAATAATGTATGAAAAATCTATTTTTCACATTGGAAATAAGCCTAGCAATTGGTACCTATTAGTCACTGAGAGAAAAGCTACCCTGTACCGACTGAGCACAGAGTGGTGCAACCGACTTGAATCATTGTTCTTGGCTATAGGAATGCAGAAAAACTAATTTTGATTGGATGGTTTACTTATTCACCTCCTAGGAGGTGGGTATGAAATATGTACACTCCAAATTAAACGATCTGATTGGACAGTTTGAATGTACCATGGTAGAATTCATATTTATTAAATTATTACAAGATTGCTTCTTGCTGCACTGAAATTCCAAGCTATTTTACTTGTATATTAGTCAGTAATCCAAAGAATATGAGTTTAAATTATATTACTGAAACTTTCAGGGGAGTATCCAGGGTGGGGCAGGGCCAGGGGGCCAAGGCCCCCCTCTCAACCAAGTTTTTGAAAAATTGTAAGGACCAATGTAGCAATACTGGCAATGCAGTTTATAGGTCAACTGCATGCTAACTTAATGCTCTTCACTCATAAATTAATAGTCAAATCGTTTAAAAATCAATCATTAATTATTTTACAATTTCGTGAGTTTTTACCAAAATATATTTGGGCCCCTCCCTTGCTAAGTGCTGGATCTAGGACTGAGCCAATTATGCCAGCATAATTTTGGGCATAATAGGTGTGGCAAAGCATCGACCATAATGCCAGCATAATAGGTGGTTTTTGAAGATTTAAAAAAAAAATTTGAAATGCAAATAATTAAATAGTTGTCTAAGCTAGCATCGGTATATGAGAGAAGAGGATCTGACACATGTGAAAACACATGGTTACATTTAGACTCTTTGGTAGGTAGTGTCTACCAAGCAATATACTGATTCATAGTACATTTTCTTTGAACACCCAAGTTCACTATCATTATGACTCTAATTAATAATTTTCCATCGTTATTGGAGTATTTGATTGGTCATAATAGGAGCATAATAGATAAATTTCAAAGCATAATAGGTGTATTTGACAAGCATTGGAGCAGAGTGTAATAGGTGAAAAATGGAGCAGAATTGGTTCAGCTAGCTGGATCTCCCTACTTTTGGAAGCTGTAACAGCTCAAGCTTTCCTTAGACCATGATTCTCTCCTGGAGCAAAATTTACGGGCGTAAGCAAACAAAAAGCTCACAATACGTAGGTTGGAATTAATGCCCCCCCCCCCCCCCCTAGCAACAAATAATGGCTATAAAAATTATGCCCATACTCTTGGTAATTGTATATAGCAGGTATCTTCCAATATGAGTCTTCCACAAATCAACTAACTGAATGTTCAACTCTTTGGCTTTCTTCCAGTTTGATCTCCTGTAGGGGGTAAGGTTGACTCGGTAAATTTTTTATTTAATGTCTAGAAATCAGTATCATAATTAGAAATGGGTCAGCATGAATCAACAAAGTGACAAAGCAACAACCAAACTTGGTTCAAGGAATGTGCTGAACAGGTGATAGTTCAGGAAAATATGATTTGGTGAAAACCCTTGTGATGCAGCAACAGCATTCTTATCCCACATCTTACCACAAGTCCTCAACTTGTAACCAAGTGTGGTGGTTGGGGAATGGACTCATATGTCCCTGGTCAATTGGAGTGAGTAGCTAATGGCTCAGAAAGAAATAGTTATAGCCACTGGGAATATTCATAGAGAAGATTATTACTATGATGTACCAGAGGGTACTATTGCATTGGGATTTCATACTAGTGATAACAGTCCTAATGCACTGACTATTGGCAGTGGAAATGGTGAAGCCACCTTGAACTGGACTAAAGGAGAGAAGAAAGCTCATGTCCATGCTTGGGTTAATCAGTAAAACTACTCTATTATGCCTCCTGAAAATTTTCTTGTCCCACTTGTGCTATTAATCCTGAATACCTCAATTTTCCATGCTATTGTGGAGTACCACTATCTCAACGGCAGTGACACTCCACAACAAAGAACATTGTCATGACAAACAAGTAACTTAATTCATTTTTGATTCTGATGTGGAGTACCACAATCTCAACAGCAGTGACACTCCACAACAAAGAACATTGTCATGACAAACGAGTAACTTAATTCATTTTGTATTAGCTAATGGAAACCCATTAAACTCATTATTTGTGAATCATGCCACGCGCAACCCTTGTGTCTGTATTTGCTACTGTATATTATTTACTCCAAAATCTGCACTTCGTCTGATTCTTGAAAGATTACAGTGAAGGGTAGCTATAGGTCGGCATTTACAGCAAAACACATTGCTACAGAAGTCAGGTGGCAGCGACTGCTTAACTGCTGTGCCAGGAGGTGTGAGAGAGATTTGCCCTGCCAATCTTAGACAGAAGCAGATTCTCCACATATTTGGTGACAGCGGTGGGATTCCACAAGGATATTCTGTGTGACTACCAAGGAAGTACACCAGCAACTTCATCCTTTTGCAGCCAACAACCAGTGCTGAGAAGAGTGAAAAAGAAGTGATCCCTGACTGCACGACAGCAGCAAATCACAAACATTGAAAGTGAAACTGAAAAAAGAGAACCAGTTCTAAGTTTGGCAATCTTGGGCTGTGTTATTATTATTTCATTTCTGTGTGCAACCCCATTTTTTTACTATGTCGGTGTGTGTGTATGTGTGCAGGCCTCCAGGAGAGTTATTCCACGCCTCCACCAATGAATCCTGCTTCTGAGGGAGTGGTAAAGAAGGAAAACACAGCTACAAAGAAATCAAGAAGATTACCCTCAATTACTGGAGCAAAAAACCCAGCTTACAAACCCTCACAATCAACTCTGCTCAAGACACTTCTTGAGAACAACAGCAACAGAAAAGTTGAATCCAACAGCAACTCCAGTTGCTCCACAAGAAGTTAAGGAGCCTTTGCAAAGTGAAGAAACAAACATGGCTGGAGAAGGAGGAGGAGAATTGTCAATGATGCAGTTGATGAAGTTAATGATGGAACAACAAACAAAGATGGAGGAGAAGAGGTTGGAAAGTGAAAGAAGAAGGAGAGCAGATGATTTAGAAATAGAATAGAGGAGGATGGAAAATGAAAGAAAGAGAAGAGCTGAGGAATTAGAAAATGAGAGCAGGAGAAGAACTGAGGAATTAGAAAAATGGGCTGAGTTGGAAAGAGAAAGAAGAGAAACTGACAGAGCTAGAAGAAAAGCTGAGGAGTAGTAGCACAGGATGTTGCCACAGAAACTGCACTACTGTTGGTAGCAGCAGCCAAGAAAGACAACACTGTCTCATGGGCAGAAGAAGTCATTCCACACGGTGAAGTGGAGGAAACAGGAGAAGATGAAATTGGAGAGCAAAATGAAATGGAGAATGAAACCGAAAGAACTGAAATTGAAACCGAAGGAATTCACTACATTAAAAGTATGGAAAGAATTGGGGGAGAAGCAGTTACAGGGATACAGATATAATGATGGATTATTAGTACAAGGAAGGCTGATTGAGTGGCAAGTGTTTAGTGAAGTGATTGTTGTCCCTGGCCCCTACAGAAAGAAAATCATGGAATAGGGCCATGAAAAACTTGGACATTTAGGTGGTGAGAAAGTGTTAGGAAGAGGTTTATTTGGCCAAGAATGAGAGAAGACATTTACAGTCACTGTCAGAGCTGTGAAAAGTGTCAGTTGAATTCAAAGTATTGCCCTAGAAAAGCTCCAATGGTTACAAGGCCTGTGACTGCAGAACCTTTTGAAGCAATAGCCATTGATTTAGTGGGGCCATTGCCAAAGGGAAAAGGAGGATGTGAATTTATATTGACCAGCATATGCTTAGCAACAAAGTGGCCTAATGCAGTAGCCTTGAAATCCACGACCACAAAAGCAGTGGCGCATTGTGGACAATATTCAGCAACACAACCATTCCTGATGTGATATTAAGTGATCAAGGACCCCAATTCACAAGTGAATTGATGAAGGAGCTAACAACATTTATTGGAGTAAGCCAAATCAGAAGTTCTCCTTATCATCCCCAAACTAATGGCTGCCTCGAGAGAATGCATGGGACTTTTAAATGAAATGCATTGCCAACAAAACTGATTGGGTGCAACAGATCCCATTTGTGTTGTTTATTTTAAGACAAATGCCAAATAGTGAGCATGGCTACAGCCCACATGAATTGATTTATGGCATGAGAAGCAGGACACCCTTAGAAGCCCTATACTATGGCCTCAATGATCATGAAGGTGCTAAAAGGAAGGTGAGCAAATGGATTGATGGAATTGCAGACAGATTACAATTGATAAGGGAGGAAGCTGCACTGGCAGCAGAGAAAACAGTGGAAAGAAGGAAAGAATTATATGATAAAAATAGCAAGCTGAGAGAGTTAGAAGTTGGAGAAAGAGTGGGTACAGAATACCTGGAATGCATAGTGCTCTCAGTGAGAGTTGGGATGGTCCCTTTTATGTGCAGAAGAAGTATGGGAAAGTAAATTACAGAATACAGAGAGTGGGAGTGAAGAGTGCTGGCAAAGTCACACACATTAACAATTTAATGAAATATGTAGAGAGGAGAGTTGTGAACAGACTAGACGTGGTAACAGAGGAAGAGCCTGGAACAGAATACTTGGAAGGGGAAAATGGCAAAGAAGTGTTGATTTGACTGTGTGATGGTTATTGTGAACAAGAATTGCAAGAATTATGGGGGAAATTTGACTGTTAATCTGATGAGCCTGGCAACACAGAAGTTGTAGAATTGAGTGTGGACACAGGTGATCATGCTCCAATTCAGCAAGCCCCATATAGTGTTCCTATGGCAATAAGAGAAAAAGTGAGAGCTGAAATAATTAAATTAGAAAAAGCAGGAATAATTGAAAGAAGTAGCAGTAAATGGAGCTCACCACTTGTCCCAGTTAAGAAGCCGGATAACTCAATAAGATTGTGCGGTAATTCAGAAAGTTGAACAGCATAACCAAGGTGGAGCCATACTGCATACCAAGATTGGAAGAAGTGCTAAGCAAGATAGACCTAACCAAAGGCTTTCACCAAGTGAAAGTGAGAGAGTGTGACAGAGAAAAACTGTGTTTTGTTAGTCCTTTTGGTATGTGGCAATATGTAAGGATGCCATTTGGAGTGGCAAGTGCTCCAGCCACATTTCAAAGACTAATGGATTTGGTACTTCAGGATTGTAATCATTATAGCAGTTGCTATATAGATGATGTCCTCATTCAGAGCAAAGATTGGAAGCAACATCTGGTGGATCTGGAGACAGTTCTCCAAGCACTGAGCAAAGCAGGGCTCACATGCAAACCAGCAAAATGCCAGTTTGGCAGAAGACAGTTACTGTTTCTGGGACATGTAATTAATTGGTGAAGGAAAACTGAGCATTCCAGCAGCAAGAGTGGCGGCATTAAAGGAATTTCCCAAACCTGTGACAAAGAAGCACATGAGGAGATTTCTTGGCACTGTGAACTATTACAGAAAGTTTGTGCCAAACTTTTGTGAAACACAACAAATTTTGACTCCTGCCACTTCCAAGGAAGCAGCATCAAAGGTGGTGTGGACATCTCAAATGGAGGCAGCATTTGTGAGTATGTGTAATTGTTTATGTGAATGTGTTAGTCTATGTATTCTCACCCCCAAGATTGCTTTACTTTAGAGACAGATGCCAGCAGTAGTGGAGTTGGTGCAGTTCTCTCAGTAAAAAGAAATGGATAAAATCATCCTGTGGCATTTTATTCTAAAGCGTTACATGGAGCACAAAGAAGATACTCTGCCCAAGAACTAGAGGGATTGGCAGTTTGCCAAGCAATAACTCGTTTCTCTCCTACTACCTGTATGGGAAAGAATTTACTGTCATCACTGACCATTGCAGCCTGGAAAGAATGATGAAGCAGCCACAAGCAAACAATAGAATCTTAAGATGGGCCCTCAAATTGAGCAGTTACAAATTTGATGTCATCTACAGGCCGGGGAAAAGAAATCAAGTTGCAGACAGCTTTAGCAGAATGTATGAGGAAGAAAGTGACGACAGAAATGAAAAAAAGACGAAAAAGATGAAGCAGACGAAGAGGAGTCTCCCCTGACAAAGACGGAGGGGGGAAGATGTGGAGTACCACCATCTCAACGGCAGTGACACTCCACAACAAAGAACATTGTCATGACAAACAAGTAACTTAATTCATTTTTTAGCTAATGGAAACCCATTAAACTCATTATTTGTGAATCATGCCATTTTTAAGTTTTGTGAGCATGAGCAACACACTTCATATATAGGTTGATGTTTGCTCATGCAAAAGACACTCTGTATATCTGTATATGTTCGCGCAACCCTTGTGTCTGTATTTGCTACTGTATATTATTTACTCTAAAATCTGCACTTCGTCTGATTCTTGAGAGATTGCAGTGAAGGGTAGCTATAGGAGGTCGGCATTTACAGCAAAACAAATTGCTACAGAAGTCAGGTGGCAGCGACTGCTTAACTGCTGTGCCAGGAGGTGTGAGAGAGATTTGCCCTGCCAATCTTAGACAGAAGCAGATTCTCCACAGCTATCATCATCCATGTTGGCCAAGTAAATCCCAATGAGACATGAACCGTGCATATTGAAAAATAATGTGGTTATAATTTCCCTATACTATAAAGTTTTTAGCTTACAAAATGCTTAGCTGCCAAGTGGCATGTTGACTGAAGTAACATATTATAATTAAGTTTGTGTTATATTAGTTGCTTAGCCTTTTAGTGTACGAGGAGAGAGAGATGGGTATAAGAATAATGGCTCATATTTATCAGAGCTTACAGCCAATCAAATGTTTGTATTTAATGGATAAAATATTCTCATTCATAATATAATTACACGACACTTTTTATGTAGGTTCATCAAGTTAGTCCTGAATTAAATAAACAACAAGGCTCCTACACACATTTCCTTTTGTGACGTGAAATTTAAAATGAGGAAAGAGCTGCAATGTTGTTAAAGGCACACTCGAGGTAGTATCAGCTGTGTTTGAAACATTCTTTAAGAAATTACTATGTTAGAAATTGAAGCTGAATATTGAATGAAATGGGTAAAATTTATTCAGTGTATCAATAGAGATACATAAATGATTGCTATGAAAGAAATTAAATATTACTAGATAAGACTGCAATAATATAAATGTGTGACAATTGCTATCACTATTCTTCTAGGCTATCATCAACAAAAACAACAACAGGCATTTCTATAGGTAACTGTGTTTAATCCAGAAAGATTGTTACATGTGTGGCTCTCTGTCAATTACATTTAGCACCATATACTGTAAGTATTCTATTATTTACTCCTTGCCAGCATAATTGAATGAATTTGCAATATCAACATTTGGAAGGTGATGCATGTTTGTTGTGTGTGTGTGCGTGTGTGTATGTGTGCGCTCGCGTGCGTGTGTAGGTGGTCATTGAAAGGTAATTGGATGAATGCAGTTCATTGTAGAATAAGGATATTCTCTTGGCTACTAGTCAATTTTCCTGAATGGCTCATATTTACAATCTATAATTCATTTTTTCAAATGGAAAATATAATATCAATTTGTTGTAAAACATTAAATCACTGAAATTAAAAAAAAAGTTATTTTCAAATTTTAAATTATTTTATTTTACAATGGCTGAAGGTTCAAACCATTCCCTCAGACATAAAATGTTTATTTATGGATATAAGCCATTTAGCTAGGGACAGTATTATTTTATGCTGTCCTTAAAACTGTTCATTAAATTTTTTGTAGGTCATTAAAAATGATCAACTACTCTAGTTTATTTTTCTTCTCTAAAACTTTGTTTCAGATTGGAAGATGACTATACCATTATGAGCATTCTATCTGATGGTACAACTTGATTATGCTGGTTATATTGAATATTTCTATAGGTGTTCTTTGGAATACTCATTAAACTTGTTATATACATAATTATTATTATCATTATCATATTCACATTTCTTGTATCAACTACTCATTGTTGAGCTAAGTTGGGAATACTATGTGTCTAAACTATCCATTGTTTTAAAAGCATAGCCACCCAGGGCCAGACTCTCCAGTCCTAGAATTTCTACTAAAGTGCTTAATACAATTGCTCACATTGCGTAGCCTTCTGAAGCATATACTCTTTTGTGGCAGCGCAGAAGTAGTTATCCTTTCAAACCCTTGAAAAATGCTAGCCCCCCCTCTCTTCTCCCTACTTGTACCCATATTTGTTACATACACCATGTTGCCATGGCATGTACACCACTGCTGAATTGAGTTACGTCATAAATACCCGACCTGTCTACTCAACAAATTATACACGAATGTGTTTGTTCCCAAACAAATTGATTTTACTCGGTCTAAAAGGCTCGAGTAATTACGCCAATAAAACAATTGGAAGGGAAGCCTTTCTACACCCACAGCTATCTGCCAAATTGGTTGTCTAGACAATTGCAATGTATGTGAATCCCCTCTGTGGCAGCAATTAACTACATAATAATACTACGTATTTAAGTCTGTACCACCCACTCTATCAGCTATAAAGCAAGCTCAAAACTGGAGTATGGATTTATAGTTGTGTACTCACTAGCAATATTGAAGACTGATTAAGAAGCATCAAAATGAAGCCGTTTCAACTCGGTGTTATTGCTGTGGGACTGTTGTTTCTATATTTTTCTTGTGGAGATGCTTATTATAATAGATATAGATTTGGATATAGAAACAGATGGATAAGAGTAAGTTAATTTATTATGATATTCTGTAAGATAGCTATCTCATTTGAATGTATTGATTTAGCGATATCAGACATTCACCAATTGTTTCGGATACAGAATTGAGTACAATGATCCAGTTTGCAATGTGAGCTCGGTAGCCCCTGGAAATATAAGCATCTGCTCTAGTTATCGTTCCTTCAAAGCAAGGAACACATATATGTCAATTATTAGCATAATGAAGAAGGCTGTCAAAATGAACGGATCTGAATACAATTTTTCACTGCTGTTTGCCAACCACGAACGAGGATATCAAATACATCAAATAAGCGGAGTCTTCACTGATGACATGTGCACATGGAATGCTTATATCAATGAAAACCGTGTTTCTTCTTCAAATCTTCTGCGTTGCGTTGTAAAAGCTAATCAGACCCTAGCATTCCGCTATGAGAAGGCAGATGATGCTGTCGTTCCCACCAGTCCAGCAAATGTTGTCAATAACCGGAAATGATTTCACTGTTTGACTAAAATGACTCTTTGGTTATTGATTTTTATTGTGCATTGTGTTATACTAAGATAGCTGCAAACATTTATTATTGATGTACAATTTTGTATCTTTGATTTTCAATTAAACTAGCATAAGACGTACAAATTAGTTTGTGGATGGACTTGAGGAAAATACAACAAAAAGCTTTAATAAAGTTTTACAAGGTATTACAAATTCCTTTACAATTATTCGACCATATATAAATTAATTATTGCAATCCTAGCAGGCCTCCTATAGTAGGGAGTTCAATTTGTTCATAACTGAATCGAATTGTTTGTCCTCTTCGTACTTCCACGTTCAGACATTCTTCTGGAGGAAGTGGAATCTGGCTGTCCCCAATGTACACATTCCAAGCACACTCCTCACTGTTGGGTAAATTGATTAATTCGTGCAGTTTGTAACCAACATCTTTGGAATAGCGGAGAGCGAATTCGTATTGGGTGCCATTTCTATCCACTGCACATTCTAGGAGGTCAAGAACTTCCATGTAGTACTTGTAGTAGAAGGACCAGGAATTCGAGGAAAATGTCAGATCACTGGGCGTCTCCACATTATTGCAGCATTTAGTGTCATTGCACGATATACTATATCCAAATGGCCTGGGCTAAAAATTGTAACAAAGAACAGATATTATAATTATTGATTTACAGATATTATCATGTAATTACTTTTCTCCAGAATTTATTCCACCTGTCAGGTCTGGCTGTAGCTAGAGACAGCACCACACTGAGTGTCAGTGCCACACATAGGACAATGGTTACTCCCTTCATTGTAGATGGATTGGATATATATCTCCAGATGTTGACTCCTAGCATGAAAAACTGGTCTATATATATTCACCTTGTTCCTGTTTCCTTATTTCAATTAATACTAAATAAGGTTTTATTGTAAACCTCATGAAATCACATCTCCTGAGAGTTCAGTCAGAGGCACTATGATGTGGTGGGTACAGAGGATGTGGCTTTAGGCTTGGCCATTTGAACTTTATTGTGAGGCTTCCTCAGTTGCTATAGACGCCATCCTGTAACTTTGAGTGGGTGGTACTAATAGTATGATTTCAGTTCAGACTTCTTGAATTCAACCACTCTTTTAAGACAATTATTGCTGTGCATCTATACATCATAGAGAGAGTGATTTGCTGTCACAATAACACTTGTCTTAAACTTTTATGTGATAAACACAATTGGCTGATACTGCAACAATTAAATAAATACCAAGAAAATTAAGGGGCACATAAAAATTACCCAATCTTAATAAAAATCATAATGAAAAATTTCTATTTAAAAACATAAAAAAAAGAAGCACAAAAGTGAAGTGGCGTAAGAACCAACAGGATGGACTGTATGAACTCTACAGGAAGTGGGAATCCATGACTTGACTTGACACTTTAATCTCATTGCAGCATGTGCCAAGGGACAGGTAAACACTTAAACCCAATAAGAGTGACTTAATAAACTCTACCATCTGATGTCAGACTGAGTGATACTATGAACTAACTTTACCATATTTAGATATTTATTGAAGTGGAGGAGTAGGTATATAAACCAGTTCAACATTTAGCTACATCATAATAACATTAACAAGAACTTGTAAATACTTTCATCTAATTCATTCTAAAATGAAAACTCTTCAACTTCTTTGTGCTACATTATTAATAATAAGTGCCTGTCTAGCCTTCAGCAGTGCCCGTCGAAATAAAAAAAGAGTAAGCCACAAATTTTAAAATACATATTATAATTATTTCATGCCCTAGTTTGTCTTTTTATGATTTAGATGGTCACTTCTTCATTCAACTATACTCTAGAATGCAATGACTCAGTGTGCTGCAATGATATGACAGACTTACCAGACAATATTGTTCTCACTTTTAATGCCAGAACAAGATATTATCATAGAATCTTTTACCAGTCAGTGGCGACCCTTCTACGAGTTGCAGTCAAAAAGAATGGAAATGATTATGCTTTCAGTGTCAAATATTCTGGTAGGAACGCCTATCAGCTTCATGAACTGGCAGGTCTCACCAATTCTGAGAAGTGTGTCTGGAATACTTATGTAAGAGGAAGGCTAGTTCCTCAGCGACAAGCTCTCAATTGTCATCTTTTCAAGGGAGATGAGGTTTCTTTCAGTTTCGAGGAAGTAGCAACTGACCCTATATTGATGGAATAAACAATTTTTATCATTGTAATGTTATTGTGCAAACCCTGTAAAAATGTATATTATTTATTTTTAAAATGAATCTTTTAAACAATTAAATAAATTTTAATGGAATCAATCTTGTATCAAGGATTTTAGTCTCTAGAAATACCATATTTCAACTTGTGTGAGTCACTCACACAAGATATTGTAGTGCTACGAATTTATATGCAGGCTGATGCTCCAATTATTATGACAGATAAAAGTAATGCTATTACATTATTTTTTTTACAATGATTGTATTGTAGCAGCCTAATAATATAAATCAGTTTAGTTATGCTATGATTCTATTAATAGAAGGAAAATAGTTTAGTAATGTGTATCAAGGATTTTAGTTCGTAGAAATACCATAATTTAATTTGTTTTATATAAGCAATGCATTCTGTGATGTTAAGCAAGATTTCATTATTTCATTATTTTATTGTCTGTATAATGGGGAGAGGTTGAGGAGGGGGAGGTGAGTGCTCATAAAGGGTGGGGGGGGGGGAGGGGGGGGGGGGGATTATGTACTACACTTTAATTGAATTATTACTACATTTCATGGCAAAAGTAATTGAGGTGATGTAGAAGTTTATTAAACTCAATAGTTTTGTTACATTGTACAAAAATTATTCTTTCTATGAATTCCTTTGCAATATCTCTTAGTTTATTATTGACGGTCTTTTTTTTTTTGTGAATATGCATCAACATGGTATCATAAAAGTGCTGAATTTTCTTCAGGGCCACTCACAGGTCCATAATGCCGAATTTTGAAAATGGGAGGTGCAAAATGTGTGCCTTTCTCCTGCACATAGGCAAAAATGTAGAAGTTTAGATACAAGGAATGTCAAAATTTTTAGTCCAATATTACATACACAGGAAAACAATTACTGGAACAATAAACATTCATTCTCCATCGCTCTTTGAATGCTTCTTTACAGCATCTTAAATCAATTTCATTTTCAATGCGAAAGCATTTCAGGCTTAACTCAGTCGGCAGAAACCTTAATAGCAAATTGCAAATTAATTTGCTATCAAATAAATTTATCAATGAAATAAGTATAGATACAGTTAGCAGTAGAGTTAAGTTAGACAAATAATATAATATGAAGCCCCCTCTCGCCTGTGTATTCACCTGGCTGTCAATTCTTCACTTCATAAAACATCATATACTGAGTGACCCCCAATGCTCCTCCAAACAATAAATCTGTGGGAAGGAGGGGGGGGGGGGGGGGGGGGGGGGGGGGCTAAGTGCCTCCATGGCACCTAACTTTCATTGCCTCTATATCAACCAGACTTTAATTATTTCTTATTAAAAAACAACAACAAGCCAACAAAATAACTATAGTACTAAAGACTTACTGTAATGGATGCTTCAAACGAAAATACTTGGAAAGATAGGGAGGTTGCTAGGAGTCAACTCCAATGTGTGCCCCAACAGATGACCTATTTTGTGTGTGTATACTGTAGCACCACTTCAAAAATCATATTGCAGTGAATCTTCAAAGAAACCTGACAACCTTCTAGATGAGACATTCAAATTGTATTCAGTGTATTGGATAATGTAATAATATTAAGAATATCTTTCTTGATATGACTACTGTCGACTGCTGGGCTAACTCTTAAGTTTCTGGCTCAGGCTGTGACTGTGATAACAGCAAGTATATTTGCTGCCACCAGAGTCAAAGTTTTAGTAAATGCTCTAACAAGTACCACTAAACCCCTTTAGCTAGAGAAATTAGCTTGGTTTAAATGAATAGAGTATAACAGCTTGAACAATGCACTTATGCTTTGCACAAATAAAAACCAGACCTCTCATATAGAACTGTAAGCATGATGCAATACATGACACTACACAATTAACACATATTAACAGTGTCTGTTCCTGTGCACACAAGTGCACAAACAAGTAATCTCTGTTCATGTGGGAGGAAGTGATGCATCTCTGTTCCTCCCAAAACACCACAACTACATTTACAGTTGGTACAACCAAACATTTTAAATTTATTCACAGCTGTAATAGTACTCATCTGATATCATAATTGAAACCAGACCAGGAAGTGTACTTAGATAGAGTCTGAAGGTCTTGGCAGAATGTCTGCCACATTGTCAGAATGAGGTGTGATCACAATGATGAGGACTCTTTTATATCATATCTGTGGGCTACTTGGAAGCCTAGTCAGAAAGAGATCAATAGTATAATTCTTCACAATTTCTTTCTCAGCCTTTGTTTACTCATTAGATGTATTCACTCTCTTTCACAGGCTTTTTAAACAATACAGAATTAAAAAATATTTGGTTGCCACCTGGAATCCAAACCCAGGACTGCTTGTATAGCGCACAAGCGCTCAGCCACTGAGCTACGACAAACAAAATTTCTCTTTTTTCAAAGATTCTTATTATTAGTTGCATTTTTTAGTGAGACTGTAGCATAGCAGTACCTTAGCAGTATAAATACAGAATTGGAGTGTTTGTTCGCCGGGTGGTTGTCGTAGCTCAGTGGCAGAGCGCTTGTGCGCTATACAAGCGGTCCTCCTGGGTTTGATTCCCGTGGCGACCAAATCTTTTTAATTCTGTATTGTTTAAATAATCCTGTGAAAGAGAGAGAATACATCTAATAGTAATTCTATAATTTTTAATCTTATTTTTAATAAAATATTGATTAGCACAATAATATACAAGTAAATACCACAAATTTGTTTCTGTGGACAATATATTCCAGGTTTAATTATGCAATTTCATTTTCATAGGGACACAAAACATGTGAGCTATCTCACATTTATTTTCGAGTTAGTGCTCAGTAATTTAATTATAGAAGTAGCTATAGATATAATTGCTTACATTTAATGAAAGTTAGCATTTCGTTTTACTTTGCTGCATTCAGGCTTTATGAAAATAGCCATTCTACATAATTGCAGCAATGATATATTGTAAAATACAATTCATGAGAACATGGCCTCTAGCTACGAACTTGGCGAATAGTTTCAAACTTACTTTTGGCTCCACCTGAACACTTTACTGTTAACTACATCCAATGAGTAAAATTATAATTGGCAAAGAATTTTTGAAACAACTTCTCAAATAACTCCCAGCCAAAAAGTAAGTCTATCAGACATAATAGCGTTTAAAACGAACTATACCTGGTGCACGTGTTAATTAAATTACAATAAATTATAGTCTACTTTCTTATGAGTGTCATAATGAATTTATGCTAACTATATTCATCACCAAGGATATAGTAATGACTATTGAGTGTTATATACTAAAGTTGCCAAGAATAATTTGGTTTGCCAAGAGAGTACCATTGACCTTCTATCATTCCAAGCTTTTTAGCCCACACCACACGCCAGTATTTAAGAGAAGTATTCAACGTAAATTTCCAAAAGCTACTACTTGACAATGTCCTTTATTACTCTGTGGTTTATTTTCATGCAAAGTGTACTCTTCTCCTTTATTGATGCTCGTCACAAAGGAAACACCAAAAGTAATGTTCAGGTATGTCAGTGGGTCAAATTTAATTCATATTTTAATGAGAGATTCAATTCCATGTATTTTAAATTCCTCCAGTCGTATGTTTTTTTTTACTGAATACACAAAATGTTTCAACCATTTACAATAGTCATCATCAGAGCTTCATTTAAGTCAACCAAATTAAATTACAATTATATCTAGTCACAGGAGAATATTTAAAAAAAATTGTAATGTAAATGTTTCCAGGATCAAACACCCATTACGGTTGAGATAAGCTGTGATGATGAAGTTTGCTGTTCCAATTTCACCGTTCCAGAAGATGTGGAGATTACCTTAGAAGACATCAACAGAGACTCTACCAAGTCTGGAAAATTTAGATCTGCTCGAATTGTAGATTTACTGGAGGAGTTGAGCAATATTAATGGATCTGATTACTCTTTTGCTGTAGAAAAACGTTATCACTTGAGTTCATTAGCAGGTCTTTGTAACAATGTAGAATGCAAGTGGACCATTTCCATAAACCAAGACACAGTATCTCCACGTCAAGGAATAAGATCAAGGATTGCCCCAGGTCAAACAGTTTCTTTCACCTATGTATCAATGGAGGAAGAACAGAGTTCTGCATCCTCCAAAAGTACTTCCAAGACAAGTAGGAGTGCAAGCCAATCAGAGGATACAGAAGAATGCGAAGAAGAGGAGGAAGAAGAGGAGGAAGAAGACTCTAAGATTAACTGAATTAAATACAATACTAACACATATCTACACACTGTAAGTCATTATCAATGGAATCATTATATAATGTTATAAAAGGATAGGTGAATGCACTTATGTAAGTAATACAGTTTAATAATATTGCTAGTTTTTAGCTATGTTAAAAAAAATTAATTGATGAATTGAACTGAAATACTACTATTAAGGTCATTTAACAGGTAGATTATCATATAATATTAGTTCTGTTCCCATGTTAATTCTAATTTTATAACAATAATGCTGTTTTCCCCATTAATTCTGAATTAAATAAAATGTTTTTTTTGTATAACATTATGACATTGTCCCCCCCCACCCATTAGCTAGTCCTGATGGTTTTAAGTCATGATATTCCAAACTTGACCTTAGTCAAATCTCGTGTTAATTATTATTGAAAAAAAAAAGTGGAGTTGAAATATAAATCATTAGTTATTCAGTTTTCAAATGAAAGACACTATTGTAAAAAAAGATAGCTAGATTCATGCAATGTGATAGACGTGAGCAGAAGGAGATCCCACTATCATGTAATCTGCACTAAATGAAGTCTAAGAGGTAGCAATTTGGATTGATGCCTAAAAGTTGATCGAGTACAGGATGTGATTCAGTTAATTAGTACTTTAGTATAAGTTTACTAGCCTGCTGCTATTAATACACCATGTATTACAAATTTCTTACACGTATGATAGGTTGCATTCTTGTTAGGTGTCCGCGGCTCTAGTCATTCCTAGCTAATAGAAAGCAAAAGGAAGCCAAACAAAGCAATGCCAAAGGCCAAACAGTAATAGCAGTGTTAAGATCAGCAATAAGTTGAGGACTTTTAGCTCTGAAAATTCAAGTTTTGCGAGAGGACTTTAGTTGAATTTAAATATAAATTTATAATATTTATTATTCATTTAGAGAAAAAATTATGTTCAGCTCAATAATCTTGTGATTTTAGTAAAAAATTGCCAACCACTATGCTAAAGTTCGTACACTCTTTTAAGAAACTGTTCTAATAAAAAGAAAAACACTTTTTATATGAATGCCTATCAGATAGTTTTTTTGTCATTATAACAAAATACGTGAATGAAATTTCAATTGCTATATGCAGCAAAATAAAATATTCAAGCAGCAAGATAGTCACATTTAAACAACGTTCTGTCTATTTCCATTTTATGGATCTATCAATAGTGTGAATCGAATCATATTGATGCCATAATACAGCTACCATATATCACATTGCAAGTAATACTTTCTGTATTACAAATAATGTTACTTAACAATTAGGCAAGGAAAGAAATTTGATTAATAGCGACTAAGAGTATACTATAGTGACAATTACTGGTTTACTATATAATGAAATAGCCATATTGGTCGTAAGAAAACTTTACAATTATTCCAACAATTTACATTTGTATAAACTCCCTCACTCAATTTTCTAGTCCACCCACACCCACATACACTTTTCTGCCTAAGAATAAACACAGTTAAACCTAGCAAGAATTCTTTATTGTGATAATAGTATGTTCCAAAATTTTAATTTTGAAAAGTAAGTAATTTCTTCAATACATTGCATAAATTTATTGACATGTCTCAGAAAATTCCAGTGTTTACATAATTAAAATCATTCAAAGAACTGACACTTGCTTGCATGTGGCCTTTTAAACAACAAAATACCCTGGGCAAACAAGTGTGACTAAAATATATATTTTTTGGCAGGATGAGGCATAAAATGGAGCAAAATATTTACCAACCATAAGCACTAATAAAGATTTATATATACATAGGTAGAGACAAGAACAAATTGCTGATCACATTCCCAAATAACTTGATCCAGGCATTATATCATATATTAAATGCAGCTGCACCCATACTTTTACACTACTACTAAACTTGTATGTTTGCTGGCCATGAAAAGGTGTGGGATGCAGAGATCTATTAGGAGATAAAATGGAGTGTGGCCACAAATTGAGTAAGGACCATTTTTGTACAATCTTTGCCAAAAGCTGAGTGTATAGTGAAGTATTTGTAAGTGTTCAATGATATCACCAACGAGTTTGGTTAGGTAGGTGTGTTGGTATCTACAGGGCTTCTTAAGCCAAATCTACTTATAGCTTTTACATCCTGCATTGGTGGCTACGTTGTACAGTGGATATTATTACCATGGCGACCTCTGATGCTTCAGTCATCTCCACTTTTAATGCTGATTGTTTGCAAATGTTTTAAAACATCATTATCTGGATAGAGTGACTTATAAATCCTTTTCTGATAGGAAATAATTAAGTATGTATTAATCTAATCGACTTGAGAGAATAATAAGCAATTTTAAGATTATTTTACAGATGGAGTCGTTTAGTAAAAAAAAAAGCATTTAATGTACATTTGATCATTTATTACTGAGCAGCTAATCAACAGTAGGTATTGAATAATAACAATGACACGAGATATTTTGAAATTTTTCTATCAATAGTTATCTTAAGTCAACAAGGTGCCATGGATACACTAGTGCTTCTTTCAGTATTGACCAGATTACAAAATATGGCCAAATGCTTTGAAGTTGCCTATAGTGACATTGTGGGCAGTTAAAAATACAATGAAGTTAAACAAAATCATTTGGTTGCTAGGTTGTCCACTTTCCACACTACTTTTGACGCTCTCAGCACAGTGAATTCTTTTTTTACCATATTAAGTTTTATTTTACTCCAAATTGTTTTTTGTAGACATAATCAATTTTAAGTACAAATTTAGAAATAAAATTGAGATCGAGGATTTTTAGGACTTCACTTTACTATTGCAATATTGCATTTACAATGTCACATGTCACATGTCATTGTGTAGAGTGTCTGTATCTACCACACCTCAGTCTAGTTATTTAATTATCAGGATAGTAGCACGTGTTTACACGACTTGTCCATATTTAGGGTATGTGGAATACTTGGAAATGTCTATTTAAAGCTGTGGGCAGAATTTGTCTTCAATTAACTTTATGTACACTCTACAACAAATGGCACAATGTAGCACTCTTCTCTGCAAACTTAGTTGCAATAGAGTAAAAGCTGCTAACCAATGGCTTATAATTTTAAACTACACAAATATAGGGGGGGAGGGCGTGGGCATGTGCTTAGTTGTATGAAATGTTGTATATTTACAAACCCAATGTCATGCTGTTTGGATATTTGAATATAAAACAAACATGCGAGGACAGCGGCTTTTTACAACGTATTTGGTGCCAATTAATAATATGAGCTGTCATTTCCAAGTTTATTCATAATCCAATGGTGTAAATTTACAGATCAGTCCAGAGAGGCAGGAAGATATCTAAGAATTTAACCTACTGAAAAGATACAACTTAAGTACAATCGACGTGATGACTCAAGGCAGCACTAAGAGGTCATAAACTGAAGAAACCTTGAGTACTATGTTAGTTAGTCAACTTTATTCTGAAAATGCAGTCTGCTTGTAAGCTAGTATAACATTCCCAATGCCATTGACAAAATACTAATGAACTATTCCATAAAAATAAAATACTGTAAATTTCCAGTATGAAGAAGCTCTTAAAGAGTTGGATTATGACAGTGTCAGTGATAAGCTTAATTGTCCTCAATGTTCCAGTAGATTTTCCTTCAAACAAGGATTGAATCGTCACTGGAAACGTATCCATGGCAATTCCTTGGACACTCTTGCATATCAAACCTGTAACAAAGAAGGGAAAGTAATTACATGTTACCAAAGGTCCAGTGCTCCTTTCAGGAACACAATGCTGTTTTCACTACACTACAGTACAGTATAGCACTTGATATTACACTGCTCATCTCTACTTGATAAAGGTCTCAATAGTAACCATTAAATAGGAATGCTTAATTAGAAAACTAAATATACATTATGAATGTAAGAAGGAAAAAAAAGCAAGAAAGTACCTCTTACTAAGATGAGCGAAAGAGACCACAATGGCACTTTATATACTACACACATGTACATGTGTAAGTGTATACAATATATGAGTTTGTACATGAGGAAATTAGGTGTGACGAGCCCCACAACAAAAACTTTAGACATAGCAGCAAAAGCTCTATAATTTACTCATGTGCTGATACAATAATTTGTAATAATTGAAACTATCATTTCTCAATGATTTTACGTGCCACAGTTGTTCATGTATGTGCATGTGATACAGAGAGTACCAGTACTTATGATTGCAACATTGTGCTCATATCTATTAGGATCCTGTACAAATGGCATCAAAATGTTGGATGGCTTCACTAAACTTTGCTCTAATTACAAAAATGGGGTGTGCTTGCCAGTCAGAAAGTATTCAGATGGACTCCTCTTGTTACAAACAATGCAAAAGTAGTAAATTTAAGAGCAATGCAAACAGTGGTGTAGGAAGATGATTCGGTATGGGTGGGCTCTAAGTAGTCTCGCGTACCCAAGCCTTTTACCAATCGATGCGCGGGAAAAGGGTCTGGTAGACAGACATTGAGCACTTTGTTCTTGCTTAGTCAGCAAGTGGTTAACTGTGGTTCAATTAGTGTGAATCGTTAAATATTTTCAGGCGTGTGAATTGTTCAGATCAGTAGGCAGAGCTTGTTCTGTATTGCCATGAAGAAATGTTACTTGTGCAAGCATGACAAAAACCTAAGGTACCATGGCATATACAATGGCCCGTGCACAAAGCAACAACTGTATCTTGCTGTAAGCGAAACTTTCAACTGCAGATATTTAAAAAAAGCTAGTCCAAGTCACTGCTTAGCAGCATAACTAATGGCATCACCTAAAGGAAGAGTTTTGACATGGCTATTGGAGAGTTGTGCGCAGAAATACTACACGCGCAAAAGTTTGAGCAGTCTTATATCACAGGATATTACGTCACACATTGTTTGCGGTCTCCCCAATTAGCAAGGGGAACTGAACAAACTGCTCAATGTCAGTCTACCAGACCCTTTTCCCGCGTAGCGATTGGTAAAGGGTCTGGCTACGCTCTAAGGGCAAGTTTTTTTTGTGGTTTGCAGGTGTTCATGCGAGAAATCACATTTTAAAGTTGCGTCAAAATATTATGACCCCCCTTCCTCCCCACTTCCTACGCCACTCAAACCATATCTTTGAAAAAATATGCCTGATATATAGACACACTGACAAACTTCTGTTCCTTCCTCTACTCTAAACTTGGGGCTGAAGAAGCCTGTAGCAGAGAAAATAAATGCACTGCTGGAGGGGGGGGGGGGGGGGGGTTATTTGAATAGATGGAATCAGGTAGGTAACAATTAATGCAAAACTATAGCAGAGACATTTGGAAAAAAAGCTGAGAAGCGGATAAAGGGTAGGAGCAGGTGGTAGCATTACTTGAATTAAACATCTCCTTGTCCTCACTCAATACGCCGCACGATAATTTCAAACCCTTTCACAAGCACTAGTGCCTAACAGAGCTCTGTGTTCAGTCAGCACTTAGTAACAATACTAAAAAAGCAAATTTAGTTAAAAGTGATCCAATATTTTTTTTTTCACCCCATGGACACGCTGTGACTTCTGAAAGTGTGCCTTAAGTGTAATTATCTTACTATACAATCACCACTCACAAGAAAGGGAAAAAAAAACCCCCTCAGCGTTAAGGAAGAGAAGAGGTTGGAGGAATTAGTGTAAAGAAGGGGGAAAGGTGTTGTCCCCATTCGTTATCAAACAATGCAGAAGAAATCATTAGTGCCTTAATATTGGTACAACTGTGTTTCAGAGGCTTTATCTTTATTAATGCTCAAACTCAAACAACAGATCTGTTGTGGATTTTGCATTTTAATATTGGTTTTCGCCCAATGTTAATACATTACAATTACGTGTTAGTTCACAAAAATGGGCATGTGTTCGAAGATTGGCTTTCTGTATAGATACAAGACATGTTTGCAGTAACATTTTTAACACATGGTGGAATTCTAATATTAAATTAATTTGCTTCCATCAGCTCAAGAATACACAGGCAGCGAGAGAATAATAGGCAGTGAGCCTGAGAATATACTAGGCAGTGAGCCTGAGAATATAGATACAAGACATGTTTGCAGTAACATTTTTAACACATGGTGGAATTCTAATATTAAATTAATTTGCTTCCATCAGCTCAAGAATACACAGGCAGCGAGAGAATAATAGGCAGTGAGCCTGAGAATATACTAGGCAGTGAGCCTGAGAATATAGATACAAGACATGTTTGCAGTAACATTTTTAACACATGGTGGAATTCTAATATTAAATTAATTTGCTTCCATCAGCTCAAGAATACACAGGCAGCGAGAGAATAATAGGCAGTGAGCCTGAGAATATACTAGGCAGTGAGCCTGAGAATATAGATACAAGACATGTTTGCAGTAACATTTTTAACACATGGTGGAATTCTAATATTAAATTAATTTGCTTCCATCAGCTCAAGAATACACAGGCAGCGAGAGAATAATAGGCAGTGAGCCTGAGAATACTAGGTAGTGAGCCTGAGAATACATAGGCGGTGAGCCTGAGAATAGATAGGCAGTGAACCTGAAAATACATAGGTAGTGAGCCTGAGAATACCTAAGGAGCAAGTTTGAGAAAACATAGGCAGCAAGCCTGATAGTGTATGCAAGAATAGATAGGCCCTGGGCGTCAGTGCGAGATTAGGTAGGCAAGTCTGATAGTGCAAGATTGGATGGCAGTGAGTCTGAGAGTGCACAGATAGAGTATGACGATGTGCAACTAGATAGGCAACAAGTCTGAGTGTGAGAATGGATAAGAACAAGAACAATATTCAAGCATGACAAAACATCAGTGGTGAGTCTGGCTGTGGCAAGGCAGCACACAAGTGCGAGATAGGTGGCGAACCTGATAGTTGGAACTAGATATCTGGGTGTGGGACTAGATAGGTGGCTAGTTTGAGTATGAGAATAGATAGGCAGTGAGCCCGAGAGTGCACGAATACATTGGTGAGCTAGAGAGCAAGAATGCATTAATAGCATTGGGTGTGAAAACAGATAGACAGTAACTTAAGTGTGAAAATAGATAGAGAGTGAGCCTGATAGTGTGAGAATAGATGGCAGCGAGCCTGATAGTGTGAGAATAGATGACAGCGAGCCTGATGGAGTGAGAATAGATGGCAGTGAGTCTGATAGTGTGAGAATAGGTAGGCAGTGAGTCTGCTGGTGTGAGAATAGACAGGCAGCAAGCCTGATGGTGTGAGAACCGACAGGCAGAAGCCTGATAGTATGAGAATAGACAGGCAGCGAGCCTGAGTGAGAGTGAGAGAATAGATAGACAGCAAGCCTGCGAGTGAGAATGGATGGCAGTGAGTCTGATAGTGTGAGAATAGGTAGGCGGTGAGTCTGCTGGTGTGAGAACAGACAGGCAGAAGCCTGAATGAAAGAATACACAGGCAGCGAGCCTGATAGTGTGAGAATAGACAGGCAGCGAGCCTGAGTGTGAGAGAATAGATGACAGCAAGCCTGCGAGTGAGAGTAGACATGCAGTAAACCTGATATTGAG